>ERZ773241.1868-NODE-1868-length-18666-cov-3.524958_pt1 | contig 18666 bp, 18 predicted proteins | sample MGYA00580989_ERZ773241 | MGnify/ENA primary metagenome ERZ773241 (study PRJEB29015, sample SAMEA2737804) | human gut metagenome | biome: human gut; feature: human-associated habitat; material: faeces | place: China | collected 2012 ... | reverse complement strand
GCAGAGGGAATCCAGGACATTTTCATGAACAACGTTTTCCGTGTGTATACAAGCCCGGATGTGCTTGGCATGGAACTTGGCGGTTCTTTGAAAAATGTCATTGCTCTTGCAGCGGGAATCGCAGATGGCCTTGGTTACGGAGATAATACAAAGGCAGCGCTTATTACCCGCGGAATTGCGGAAATTGCCAGACTGGGCGTGAAGATGGGCGGGAAGATCGAGACGTTCACAGGTTTGACGGGAATAGGAGATTTGATCGTTACGTGCGCCAGCGTCCACAGCAGAAACCGGAAAGCAGGATATCTTATCGGACAGGGAAGGTCAATGCAGGAAGCAATGGATGAAGTTCAGATGGTTGTTGAAGGCGTTTATTCGGCAAAGGCAGCGGCGAAGCTGGCAAAAAAATATGATGTTCCCATGCCGATCGTGGAAGAAGTCAATAAAGTGCTTTTTGAAGGGAAATCACCGGCGGAAGCTGTGGATGACCTGATGCTTAGAGAGTCGCGTTCCGAGCATAGAGCGCTTCAATGGGAAAAATAAAGTCATACCCCCGTTTGCGGATGCATAAATTGTATCAGCAGAACAAGGGGGTATTTTTATGGAATCATTTCAAGTATACAAAGATATGAAGGCGAGGACGAACGGGGAAATTTATATCGGGGTAGTCGGACCGGTTCGGACAGGCAAATCAACATTTATCAAGCGGTTTATGGATCTTTTAGTGCTTCCGAATATGACAGATATACATGCAAAAGAACGGACGCAAGATGAATTGCCGCAGTCTGCTTCCGGTACGACAATTATGACTACAGAACCGAAGTTCGTTCCGAAAGAGGCGGCGGGGGTGAAGCTGTCAGATGATCTGGAAGTGAAGATACGAATGATCGACTGTGTCGGTTTTATGGCAGAAGGAGCATCCGGCCATATTGAAAAGGACGAAGAGCGGCAGGTAAAGACACCGTGGTTTGAATATGAGATCCCGTTTACGAAAGCGGCTGCAATCGGGACGCAGAAAGTGATCCGGGATCATGCTACAATAGGGATTGTTGTAACGACAGACGGAAGCGTTACGGATTTGCCGAGGGAAAATTATATTCAGGCAGAAGAAAGGACGGTAAAAGAACTCAAAGCGATAGGAAAGCCGTTTATGATATTGCTTAACTGTAAGAAACCATATACAGAAGAATCTAAGAAGCTTCAGGAAGAACTTCGTGAAAAATACGAAACGGCAGTATTGCCTGTGAATTGTGAACAGATGAAAGAAGAGGATATCCATGAAATTATGCGTCAGGTTCTCTATGAATTTCCGGTCACAGAGGTCGAGTTTTATGTGCCGAAATGGGTGGAAATGCTTTCGAGGGAACATAAGATCAAACAAGATCTTTTTGAGCATGTAAGAAAGATCATGGAGACGATGGATGATATCCGAAGTGTCGTGTCGCGGTCTTTTGAGGCTGAAGGACCGTACATAGAGCGTATCCTGACGGAAAAGATCGAGATGGATACGGGAAAAGTACAGGTGAAAATTGAATTTGCCGAATCTTATTACTATGAAGTGATCAGTGAAGTGACAGGAGAAGAGATTCACGGCGAATATGAGCTTATGGCAGTGATGAAAGAGTTGTCGGCAATGCGGGAAGAATTTTCCCGGATCAAAGATGCTTTTGCCGATGTGAAAATGAAAGGATACGGCGTCGTGAGTCCGTCAAAAGAAGATATCCGGCTTGAAGAGCCGGTGATTATCAAACAGGGAAGTAAATTCGGAGTAAAGATTCGTTCGGAGGCGCCGTCGATCCATATGATCCGTGCAAATATAGAGACAGAGATCGCACCGATCGTCGGAAATGAGAAGCAGGCGGAAGATCTTGCCGGATACATTAAAAAAGAGAGTGAGACTCCGGAGGGCGTATGGGGAACAAATATTTTCGGAAAAACAGTAGAAGAGCTTGTGATGGACGGCATGAGAAATAAAATAGCGATGATTAATGATGAAAGCCAGGTAAAACTTCAGGATTCTATGCAGAAGATCGTAAATGATTCAAATGGCGGCATGGTATGTATTATTATCTGACGGCAGTTCTTGACAAGAAAATAAAAATAGTCTAGGCTTTCAGTATGACAAAAGAATTCAATAGGAGGCGTAAGATGAGTACGCAGTTTGACAAACTTGAGAAATGCTATGAATATTGTAAAACAGTGACAGATTTTATCCCCCGCGTCGGTCTGATCTTAGGATCCGGACTCGGGGGATATGCGAAAAATATGAAAGTTGTAAAAGAGATATCATATGACCAAATTCCGGGGTTCCCGGTTTCAACAGTGCAGGGACATGATGGAAAATTTCTCCTTGGTTATATAGGGAAAGTTCCTGCAATGGTAATGAAAGGACGCGTTCATTTTTATGAAGGATATACGCCTCAGGAGGTTGTTCTTCCGGTGCGTCTTATGAAGCGTATGGGGATTGAAATTCTTTTTCTGACGAATGCATCAGGTGGAATCAATCGTGATTTTCAGGTAGGAGATTTTATGATGATCACAGATCATATTTCATCTTTCGTTCCGTCTCCTTTGATCGGAGAGAACGTATCGGAACTTGGCGAAAGATTTCCCGACATGACAAAAATCTATGATGCCAATCTGAATCAGATCATTGAGAAAACTGCCGCGGAAGAAAAGATTATTTTGAAAAAAGGGGTATATCTTCAGACGTCCGGTCCGAATTTTGAAAGTCCGGCAGAAGTGCGTATGTATGGAATATTAGGTGCAGATGCAGTCGGAATGAGTACGGCGTGCGAAGCGATGGCAGCTCGTCATGCGGGAATACGGGTGTGCGGGATCTCATGCGTCTCTAATATGGCAAGCGGATTGTCGGGTGAAGAATTAAGCCATCTTGACGTACAGGCTGTGGCAGATCGAAGAGCTCAGGAGTTTGAACGTCTTGTGACAAGATCGATTGAAAAGATGTGCGAGGATGAAAGATCAGAGTAGGAGAAAACGGATGAGGACGAGAATATACAATGCAAGAATTTTGACAATGGAAGAAAAACGACCTGTTTTTAAAGGTGAGATCTATATTGACGGCGGAAAGATTTTCCGCATAAAAGAAGCCAAAACGGAAAAAAGTGAGCGGACAGAAAAACCGGCTTTAAATGAAGAAGAAAAATGGGACGAAGAAATCGACGCAGAGGGAAATCTGATTATGCCCGGGTTTAAAAATGCGCATACTCATTCTGCTATGACATTTCTGCGTTCTTATGCAGATGATATGAAACTTCAGGAATGGCTTTTTGATAAGGTATTTCCGGCAGAAGCAAAGCTGACATCCGATGACGTATATCATTTGACAAAACTTGCGATTTTGGAATATTTGACAAGCGGGATTACGGCGGCTTTTGATATGTATAAATTAAAACAAGACAGTGCAAAAGCGGCAGAAGAACTGGGCTTTAGAATGGTTTTTTGCGGAGATATCAATGATTTCGGCGGTACTTTAGAAGAGATGGAGCAAGATTATTTTCGGTACCAATGTGAAGAAACTCCGCTTTTGTCCTATCAGTTCGGATTTCATGCAGAATATACGACAAGCCGCAATTTGATGGAAGGGATCGCGCAGCTTGCCGGAAAATATAAAAAGCCTGTTTATGTCCATTGTTCGGAGACAAAAAGAGAAGTGGAGGAATGTCGGGAAAAAACAGGTATGACACCGATCGCATATATGGATTCTCTCGGCCTTTTTGAAAACGGAGGAGGATTATTCCACGGCGTTCATTTAGATGAAGCAGATTTTGACATTATGAAAAAGAAAAAAATATGTGTCGTTACAAATCCGGCTTCTAATTTAAAACTGGCAAGCGGAATTGCCCCGGTCAAAACGTATCTTGAAAAAGGAATTCCGGTTGCTATAGGAACAGACGGACCGGCAAGTAATAATTGCCTTGATATGTTTAAAGAAATGTTTCTTGTGACAGGGCTTCAAAAAGTAGTTCATAATGATCCGGAGGCTGTTCCGGCAGCAGACGTACTGAAAATGGCGACTGTCAACGGAGCTTACGCGATGGGACTTGACAACTGTGATATACTTGCAGAAGGAAAATACGCAGATTTGATTATGATAGATCTGATGCAGCCGAATATGCAGCCGATACAAAATATTGAAAAAAATGTTGTGTACAGCGCCAGTAAGCTGAATGTAAAAATGACGATGATAAACGGGAGAGCTGTTTATCAAAACGGGAAGTTTAAAATCGGGGAAAGCGTGGAAGACATTTATGAAAATGCAAACCGGATCGCAGAGAGGATACTAGATGGCAAAGAATAAATGCTCACAGACGTATCGGAGATTTATTATTTGTGCAGAAGGGGAAACAAATGATTAAAACAGATAGAGAGAAACAAATGAAAGGGGTTACAAAGCAATGAGAACAGCAATATTTACGATCGATACAGAAAGTTATGAAGCAAAGAAAAAAAGTGCGGCAGGAGAGGCTTTGAAGCGTATGCTTGAACAAAACAGGCTGGAAGTGAAAGCTGCGAAAGTTTTGCCAAGAGATAAAGAAGTTGTGGCGACAGTTTTTCGCCAGCTGGCAGACTCGGGCTCTGTCGAACTGATCATAACGACAGGGGCGACGGGATATTTAGAGCAGGACTGTGCTCCGAAGGCGGTAGAAGAAGTCGCAGAGCAGCTTATTCCGGGAATCCCGGAAGCGCTTAGGGCATATAATCTCAGGTATTCCAAGAAAGCAATGCTCGACTGTATGGCGGCAGGCATTCGGAAAAATACACTTATTGTGAATCTGCCGGAAAGTGCAAAAACAGCGAAAGAAGATATGGAATACATTTTATCGGAAGTAGTACAAGTAGTGGAGAGTATTAACTTATGATGAAGATCACATATATCGGACACAGCGGATTTTTTGTGGAAATGGAAGATGCCTGCTTTTTATTTGATTATTACAAAGGAACGATTCCGGAAACAGACGGAAACAAAAAAATGTATGTTTTCGTAAGTCACAGGCATCATGATCATTATAACGAGGAAATTTTCAGGCTGCAGGAAAAATTCCGGGATATACAATATATTATTTCTTCAGATGTATATGAACTGGCTTCTCATCCTGAGAAAAACGATAAAATCATTTATATGAAAGCAGGAGAAGAGGCGGACATAAAAGGATGTTATGTGCGAACGCTCCGGTCAAATGATGAGGGAACGGCATTTTTCATTCGCTATAAAGACCAGACGATCTATCACGCAGGGGATTTGAATTGGTGGCACTGGGAAGGGGAGCCGGACGAGTATAATAAAAATATGCGTCGTTCTTATCAGTCGGAGATCAACAAGCTTTGCGGAGAAAAGATTGATGCGGCGTTTGTTCCGGTCGATCCAAGACTGGGGGAACAGTATTGTCTCGGAATCGACTGTTTCATGAAACGAACGGAAACAAAAAGAGTATTTCCGATGCATTTTTGGGGAAATTATGATGTGTGCAGCCGTTTGATGCTCGAAGAATGCACAAAAGATTATCAGGACAAGATTGTGAAGATCGAGAGGGAAGGACAGACATTTCTATGCAGGTAAAAATATATACAGACGGGGCGGCACGGGGAAATCCGGACGGACCGGGAGGATATGGAGCGATTCTTGAATATGTAGATACGAAAGGGACGCTTCATACAAAAGAACTATCCCGGGGATATGTCAGAACAACAAACAACAGAATGGAACTGATGGCAGTGATCGCAGGATTGGAAGCGTTGAACAGACCTTGTGAGGTAGAAGTTTATTCTGATTCACAGTATGTTGTAAATGCGTTTAATAAACAGTGGGTAGACGGATGGATTAAGAAAGGATGGAAGCGTGGGAAAAACGAACCGGTTAAAAATCCGGATCTTTGGAAGCGTCTTCTCAAAGCAAAAGAAAAGCATAAAGTGTCGTTTCACTGGGTGAAAGGACATGACGGACATCCTCAAAATGAGAGGTGTGATCTGCTTGCCACTTCGGCAGCGGATGGAGATACACTTTTTGTTGACGAAGGAGTAGGAAAATAGTATAATCAGATACTGTGTTAAGTAAGACAGACAATCGCGGATGTAAGTGCCGAAAGGCAGCAGACGAGGAAAGTCCGGGCTTCATAGGGCAGGGTGCCGGCTAACGGCCGGTGGAGGTGACTCCCAGGAAAGTGCAACAGAAATAAAACCGCCAGCTTGCTGGTAAGGATGAAATGGTAGTGTAAGAGACTACCGCTTCGGTGGTAACATCGAGGGTCAGTGTAAACCCCACTTGAAGCAAGACCGAGCAGAAAGCATATGGTTGCCCGCCAGCTTTCGGGTAGGTTGCTTGAACATATTGGTAACAATATGTCTAGATAGATGATCATCCACGACATAACCCGGCTTACAGCTTTACTCATTTATAAAAAAACAGGATATGTTTATACTACTAAAGTATAAAATTTTAAACGGTCAAGGAGGAAGTTATGACAGTTAATATTACTAAGGAAATGACAATGGGCGAATTACTTAGCATCGACAGAGGCGTTGCTGTTGTATTAATGAATGCAGGAATGCATTGCATCGGATGTCCTTCATCTATCGGAGAATCACTTGAAGAAGCATGTATGGTTCATGGAATCGAAGTAGACGAGTTATTAAAGAACATCAACGAGTATTTTGCAAACAAATAAATAATTAAGAGTTTAATTACAAACACTCTTACCGGATTGGTTTTGTAAGAAATAAATCTGGTATTATAAAAGTCTCCTAAAATGGTTATTCTTATATAGTCACTATGAATATATACTGAGAAAAACAAATTTTTAGGAGGCTTTTTATTATGGCATTGAATGAAAAAGAAAAGACTACGATTAAGGATTTACAGACTCAGGAGCAGACCTGTATCAAGAAGTACAAGAAGTATGGACAGGATGCTAAAGATCCTGTGTTAAAGGAGCTGTTCTCTACATTAGAGAAGAATGAGCAGAAGCATTATGACACATTAGGACAGATTCTTGAGGGAAAAGTACCTGAATGTGACTGCAACGACTGTGAGGGAAAAGTCGTTTGGGGCGTTGCCCACGCCCCGGGGAGCCAACATAATTTAGATATTTACGGATGATATGATACTTGTTATTGCCAAAACCGTAATGACTAACGAAAGGACAAGCTTAAATCACATACTCACTACATTTCAATCACAAGATTGTATAGTATTGTCTCAAGCTTATCAGCTACATTGGCGGCAACTTCAACAACTTCTTTATCATCTAAAGGTTGGCCTGTTATTCCGGCAGCCATGTTTGTAATACAACTTATTCCACAAACTTTCATCCCACAGTGTACAGCTACCATAGCCTCACAAGCTGTGCTCATTCCAACGGCATTCGCTCCAAGAATTTTATAGGCTCTAATCTCAGAAGGCGTTTCATAGTTTGGACCTGTTGTCTGTAAGTAAACGCCTTTCTTTAAATTAAGATTATATTTTTTGCCGATTGATTCAAGCTTATTGATTAAATCGGATGCATAAATATGTGTCATGTCAGGAAATCTTGTGCCTAATTCTTCGATGTTTGGTCCCACTAAAGGTGATGGAACAAAAGAAGTAATTTGGTCTGTGATTACCATTAAGTCACCGGGTTTAAAATCGCTGTCAATGCCACCGGCAGCATTAGTAAGAATAAGGTTCTTTGCACCAAGCATTTTCATAATTCTAATCGGAGTTACAACCTGCTCCATTGAATAACCTTCATAGTAGTGAATTCTTCCGTCCATTAAAACTACAGGTTTACTTTCAATATATCCGAAAATAAAACGTCCCGCATGCATTTTGTTAGTGCTAATAGGGAAGTCTTCGATATCAGAATAATTTATGATACAAACTTTTTTGACTTTGTCTGAAAAATTTCCAAGACCTGAACCAAGAACTATGGCAGTTTCAGGAATGAAATCTGTTTTTGATCGTATTTGTCTTAAATAAAAATTAAGCTTATTATAAGCAGAAGTTTCTACATTTGTTTTTTGAATATTTTCCATGGAATGCCTCCTTTAAAAAAAGAAAAATCAGTATTAGTATATCATATTTTCAGATATGAAAAAATAAAAAATAAGTATAAAAAACCATTTTATGAAAAAGTAGTTTTTAGAAGAAAAAATATTCGAAAAAAGTGAATTTAATATGTTATTTTCTATTGAATATTTGATTATAATAATGTATCATTTCTAATAGCAAAAATCAGTGGCGGAGTTCTGCTGTTAAAAAAGTAATAACAGAACTTGCACCAAACAGATTTGCTCAAGACTCTATTATAAGCCTTGAAATTTTACATAAGCAGAATGGAGGATGAAATGAGACATTTAATTAGTCCGCTGGATTTTACGGTAGAAGAACTTGATCAGTTGCTTGAAACTGCAAGTGATATCGAAAAGAATCCTGCAAAATATCAGGATGCCTGCAAGGGCAAGAAGATTGCAACATTATTCTATGAACCAAGTACAAGAACACGACTTAGTTTTGAAGCAGCAATGATTAACTTAGGAGGACAGGTTTTAGGTTTTTCTGAGGCATCGTCAAGCTCAGCTTCTAAGGGAGAAAGCGTTGCAGATACTATAAGAATTATATCATGCTATGCAGATATATGTGCAATGCGCCACCCGAAAGAAGGTGCAGCATTAGTAGCAGCTAACAATTCTTCGATTCCGGTTATTAATGCCGGTGATGGTGGACATCAGCATCCAACTCAGACATTAACTGATTTGATGACAATTAAGTCCCTAAAGGGTAGACTGGACAATATTACTATTGGTTTGTGTGGAGATTTGAAATTCGGAAGAACAGTACATTCACTTATTAATGCGTTGTTAAGATATGATAATGTTAAATTTGTCCTTATTTCACCTAATGAATTAAAGGTTCCGGAATATATTATTGAAAATATTGAAAAGGCCGGTGCTGAATATAAAGAGGTAACAAAGTTAGAGGACGTAATCAGTGAGCTTGATATTTTATATATGACAAGAGTTCAGAGAGAACGTTTCTTCAACGAGGAAGATTACATTAGATTAAAAGATAGCTTTATTTTAGACAAGAAGAAAATGTCAATGGCAAAAGATGATATGCTTGTGCTTCATTGCCTAGAGTAAATGAGATTTCAGTAGAAGTGGACAAGGATCCAAGAGCAGTTTATTTTAAACAGGTTCAGTATGGGGTTTATGTTCGAATGGCATTAATATTAAAATTGTTGGAGGTAGAGGTATGATTAATGTAGATGAAATTTTTAATGGTTTTGTATTAGATCATATTCAGGCAGGACGCTCAATGGCTATTTACCATTACCTTAACCTTGATGAACTTGACTGTCAGGTGGCAATTATCAAGAATGCCAGAAGTGGTAAGATGGGTAGAAAAGATATTATTAAGGTAGAAGGTCCTCTTGATATTGTGGATTTTGATATATTAGGCTTTATCGATCACAATATTACAGTTGATATTATCAAAGATGGAGAGTTGGTAGAGAAGAGAGAACTTAAACTTCCTAAGAAGATTGTAAACGTACTTCACTGCAAGAACCCACGTTGTATCACTTCAATTGAACAGGAACTGGAACATGTTTTCGTATTAACAGATAAAGAAAACGGAATATACAGTTGCCAGTACTGCGAAGAAAAGCAGGGCAAGTTGTGGGAAAAATTATAGAATATTTAGAATGAGAATAAAGCCACTGTGCAGGAGCATGGTGGCTATTTCAAAATATACACTTTGAAATAGAGCTTACAAGTGAAATTTTACTCTTAACATTTTGCAAAATTCTAATATATTCTTTACTATGTATTCTTGACTTTAATATTATGTTTTTGTACAATTATGCAAATAGGCTTTTGCCTGAAAAATATTATCAATAAGGAGATTTATATGGGACCCAGTGACATAGCATTGCTATGTGTATTAGTAGTGTTACTTTTATTTTCGGCATTTTTTTCATCTGCCGAGACAGCTTTGACAACAGTTAACAAGATTAGACTTAGAACTCTTGTTGAGGAAGAAAATAAGAAAGCTATTGTTTTAAACAATGTGCTAAACAATTCAAGAAAGATGCTTAGCACGGTACTTATTGGAAATAACATTGTAAATATTGCCGCTTCATCAATTGCGACTATTTTTACACAAAGTCTTTTAAGTGACATATTTATCAGTGTAGGAGTTGGAATACTTACTTTGTTAATTATTATATTTGGTGAGATTGTTCCAAAAACAGTTGCATCAATGCACGCAGATGAAATGGCATTAAAATATGCCAAACCAATTAGTATTTTGATGTTTGTGCTTACACCGGTTATTTTTATTTTGAATATGTTTTCAAACATAATACTTAAGCTTTTTAGGGTAAAAGTAAACTTAAACTCAAAATCAATTACAGAAGATGAATTAAGAACTATTGTTGGTGTTAGTCAGGAAGAGGGCATTATAGAAGACGATGAATACGATATGATTACTAATGTGTTCGATTTTGGAGATGCCTGCGCAAAGGATATAATGATACCTAAGGTTGACATAACCATGGTGCCAATTGATACAACTTTTGAACAGTTATTAGATGTAATCAAAACAGACAAATATACAAGAATTCCTGTTTATAAGGAAGACACGGACAATATTGTTGGAATTATAAATATAAAAGATATGATTATTAATCAGGTGGATGCATCTAATTTTGATATTAATAAGCTGATGCGTGAACCATATTATACTCACGAGAAAGAAGAATTAAATGATCTTCTTATTGAAATGAGAAATAATGAACCGGGAATGTGTATCGTTCTTGATGAGTATGGTCAGGCAGAAGGCCTTATAACTTTGGAAGATATTGTTGAAGAAATAATCGGCGATATTCATGACGAGTTTGACCAGGCGGAAGAATTGGCAGTTAGAAAAATCGGAGACAATGAATATATTGTTGAAGGTTCAATTAACTTAGATGATTTCAATGATGAATTGGGAACAGACATAGACTCAGAAGATTATGAATCACTTGGAGGATTGATAATTGAACATCTTGATAGATTGCCTAACAAGGGAGATAGTGTTAAGATATCAAATTGCAAACTTACAGTAATTAAGATGGATGAAAAGAGAATTGACCTTGTAAAAGTTCAGATTGATCCGGAAGTGGAAAAAACAGAAGATGAAGAAAAATCTGAAGATGAGGACAAAGAACAAAAATAGAAAAATTAAAAAAGTTCTGACAGAAAACTGCATTGGTTATTGCTGATGCAGTTCCTTTTTATTTTGATAGAAAAACTTTTTATATACATAAAAATGTTGAATGAGAATTAAAAAACAATCGTAATTAATTTTGAAATTACTGAATAATATAGAATGAAAGTGTATTTTGCAGGTTTTTATGAAGAAAATAGCAGGCTTGATTTTAAAAGAATTATTAGTTCAAATTATTTTAAGCACAGTGCTTGTGGTGATTCTTGCATTTATTGTTTTTGAACTTTCTTTAGGAGATGGAATAATCAGAATTATGATTTTAGCAATTTATGGGATTTGTTCATTGGTAGGAGGTTTAATACTTGGAAAAAATATACAAAAGAGAAAGTTTTTGTGGGGGCTTGTTGCGGGAGCAATTTATATAGGGCTAATTATGGGTATTTCCTTTATAATAAGGGACGAAACAGGAGGGGGAGCAATTGGACTTGGCACAGGAGTAGCAGTAGCTTTAGGCTTTGGAACTTTTGGTGGAATGCTTGGGTAAATTCAATGAGGGAAACAGACCACAGAATATAGTAAAAAAACGTTTGAATTTGTACCATATTGTGTTATAATAGCGTAAGAATTGTGCAGATAGGCATAAAAGTATATTAATTTTGGAGGATAACTATGAAACATATTAAAACATTAACAGGAAAGACTTTAAAGGAAACTATGAAAAAAGGTGGTTGTGGTGAATGCCAGACATCATGTCAGTCAGCTTGTAAGACATCATGTACAGTTGGAAACCAGACTTGCGAAAATAAATAATTAAAAATTAAATAATTTTAACCGGAAAGAGCGCCATTGGCGCACTTTCTGCGTTATGGTAGGAGGATATTACAGTGATTCATCAGTATAAGAGTAATGGATACAATATTGTAATGGATGTTGAAAGTGGAGCGGTTCACGTAGTAGATGATGTTACATATGATGTTATTGCATTATTTGAAGATACAGAAACCTCAAAGATTGTTGAGCAGTTGTCAGATAAGTATGACAAGGCAGACATTGAAGAAGCAATTAGTGAGGTTAATCAATTAAAGGAAGATGGACAGCTGTTTACTCAAGATATTTATCAGCCTTTTATTGAAGAATTCAAAGATAAGAGACAGACAGTTGTAAAAGCGTTATGCTTACATATTGCCCACGACTGTAACCTTGCCTGCAAATATTGTTTTGCAGAAGAAGGTGAATATCATGGCAGAAGAGCCATGATGAGCTTTGAAGTCGGAAAGAAGGCTTTAGATTTCCTTGTGGCAAATTCAGGAAGCAGAGTAAATCTTGAGGTTGACTTCTTTGGTGGCGAACCATTAATGAACTGGGACGTTGTAAAGCAGTTAGTAGAATATGGCCGTTCACTTGAAGAACCTAACCATAAGAAATTTAGATTTACTTTGACAACTAATGGAGTGCTTTTAAATGACGAAATAATGGAATACCTTAATAAGGAAATGTCTAATGTTGTTTTGAGTCTTGATGGTCGTAAAGAAGTTAATGACAGAATGAGACCGTTTAGAACAGGAAAGGGAAGCTATGATTTAATAGTTCCTAAATTCCAAAAACTTGCAGAAAGCAGAAATCAGAGCAATTATTATGTCAGAGGTACATTTACAAGAGACAATTTAGATTTCTCAGAAGATGTAAAGCACTTTGCGGATTTGGGATTTAAGCAGATGTCAATCGAGCCGGTTGTAGGACCGGAAAAAGATCCTTATTCAATTAGAGAAGAGGATTTGCCAAAGATAATGGAAGAATATGACAAGTTAGCTTTGGAATATATTAAACGCAAGAAAGAAGGAAGAGGCTTTAATTTCTTCCACTTTATGATTGATTTAAATCAGGGACCTTGTGTTTACAAGAGATTATCAGGATGTGGTTCAGGTACAGAGTATTTGGCAGTAACACCTTGGGGTGATTTTTATCCATGTCACCAGTTCGTTGGAAATGAAGAGTTTTTAATGGGCAATGTTGATGAGGGCATAAAGAGAACTGACCTTGTAAAAACATTTGGAAACTGTAACGTATACTCAAAAGAGAAATGCAAAAACTGCTTTGCAAGATTTTATTGCAGTGGCGGTTGTGCAGCCAACTCATTTAATTTTCATGGAACAATCAATGATGCATATGAGATTGGATGTGAAATGGAAAGAAAGAGAGTAGAATGTTCAATTATGATTAAGGCAGCGTTAGCTGATAATGAGAAAGAGGTTTATTAAAAAAATGAAAATGAAAATGAACAAAACAAAGAGTATTATATGTTTTATAATCTCTATTGCAGTAGTCTTATTTTTAGGCTACGTTGTTATGTTCGGTGTAGGCGGACGTCATACAGGTAGTGCACAGAACGTAACACAGGGCTTGGACTTAATGGGTGGTACAAGCGTTAGTTATCAGGTTGATGATAGCAAGACTAAAAGTTTTACAGCAACTGATTTAGAAGACACAAGATTGAAACTTGAAAACAGAGTTCATACTTTCAGTAGTGAAGCAACAGCTTACAAAGAAGGTGACGATAGAATCACTGTTGATATTCCGGGTGAATATGATGCAGATGCAGTAGTAGAAGAACTTGGTAAGCCGGGTGCTTTATACTTCTGTACAGCAACAACAGACAAACCAACAGATGAACAGATTGATAATCATGAGTATTTAAAAGTTGGCGAAAGCTACTACAAGGTATGGTTATCAGGTAATGAAGTGGCAGACGCTAAGGGTGTTGCTTCAAAAAACAAGGATACAGGAAAGACAGAATATGTTGTAAATCTTGAATTTAATTCGAAAGGAACAACAGCTTTCGGTGAAATGACAACTCAGTATGTTGGACAGTTATCATACATTATCTATAATGATGAAATTTTAAGTGCACCAAAAATTCAGTCAGCTATTTCAGGTGGACAGGCTGAAATTAACGGACAGAAGAGTCTTAAGGAAGCTGAAGAATTAGCTTCAAACATTAGAATTGGTGCTTTAAAGGTAGAATTAAAGGAAATCAGTCATAAGGTTCAGAGTGCTCAGCTTGGTAGTGATGCATTATCAAAGAGTATTAAAGCCGGAATCATTGGTTTCATTATCATTATTTTGTTCTTGTTAATAGTTTATAGAATCCCGGGACTTGCTGCAGGACTTGCATTACTTACATATGTAGAATTAATGTTACTTGCATTAAACGGATTCGACTTAACACTTACATTACCGGGTATTGCAGGTATTATCCTTAACATTGGTATGGCAGTTGATGCTAACGTTATTATTTACGCACGTATCAGAGAGGAAATTGCTGCCGGCAGAAGAACAGAAACAGCTATTAAGACAGGCTTCAAGAAAGCAGCCTCAGCTATTATCGATGGTAACATTACAACATTAATCGCAGCTTTGGTTCTTCTTTGGAAGGGTTCAGGTACAGTACAGGGATTTGCAACAACATTAGGAATTGGTATTTTAATTCAGTTGTTCACATCACTTGTTATTTCAAGAATATTTGTATGGATTCTTTACTATATGGGATTCCAGGCACCTAAGTTCTACGGAAAAGAAAAGACAAGAAAGAATATCAATTTTGTTGAAAAGAGAAAAGTATTCTTTGGAATCGCTATTGTTTGTATCGCAATTGGTATTGGTGGATTAATCTTTAACTCAGCTAACAACGGTGGTGCATTTAACTATAGTATTGAATTTAAGGGTGGTACATCTACAGAAATTCAGTTTAGTGAAAACTATACAATGGATGAATTTAACAGCAATGTTAAACCTGCAATTGAAAAATTATTAAATTCAACTGATATTCAGGCACAGAAAGATACTAACAAAGACGGACTTTTCACAATTAAGACTAGAAACTTCAAAGACAATGAATTTGAAGAAATGAAAGATATGCTTGTAAAAGATTACAAGGCAGTAGATGACAAACAGAACTTTACTAATACTAAAATTTCAGATACAGTAAGTAAGGAAATGAGAAGTGATGCAGTAGTCGCAACAGTTCTTGCCACAATCTGTATGTTATTCTACATTTGGATTAGATTTAAGAACATCCATTTCGCTCTTGCAGCCGTTATGGCATTAATCCACGACGTACTTATAGTTATCGGATTCTATGCATTATCAAGAGTTACAGTTGGTACAACATTTATTGCATGTATGCTTACAATCGTAGGTTACTCAATTAATGCTACAATCGTAATCTTTGACAGAATTAGAGAAAACAAGGCAGTTATGAAGCGTGATGACAAGATGATTGAAATAGTTGACAGAAGTATTACACAGACACTTACAAGAAGTATCTATACAACTTTAACAACATTCGTAATGGTATTTATGATTTTCATCATGGGTGTTTCATCAATTAGAGAATTTACATTACCACTTATGACAGGTATGATTGCCGGTGCATTCTCATCTGTATTCATTACAGGTTCATTATGGTATATTTTAAAAGGTAAAAAGTCTGATAAATAATTAATTATTGGATTTAAGAAAACGGTATTGCCTAATGGTGATACCGTTTCTTAATCTTATGGAGAAACTATGAAAGAAAGATGGTATCTGCAAACTAAAAAAGCAGATTTCAATGAAATAAGCAGAAAATTTAACATTAGTCCCATTCTGGCAAGATTACTTAGAAACAGGAATGTTATAGGTGATGAAAATATTAAAAAATATCTTTCTCCCGACATTGAAAGACTAAGTTCACCATGGATGTTTAAAGATATGGATAAAGCAGTTGATATTTTAAAAATCAAAATTGCTGCCGGAAACAGAATAAGAGTTATTTGTGATTATGATGTGGATGGTGTCTGCTCAGGGTATATTTTGTATAGATCACTTAAAAAGCTTGGAGCAGTAGTTGATGTTGTTGTACCTCACAGAATAGAAGATGGCTATGGTATTAACGAGAATCTTATAAAAAAAGCTTTCGACCAGGGAATAGATACAATTTTGACCTGTGACAACGGAATTGCCGCATATGATCAGGTTGAATATGCTAAAAGCCTTGGGATGACAATAATTGTGACAGACCATCACGAAGTTCCATATACGGAAACAGAACAGGGGCGAGAATATATTATTCCAAAAGCTGATGCAGTAATTAATCACAAACAGAAAGATTGTGGATACCCTTTTAAGGAATTGTGTGGGGCAATGGTTGCCCTTCAACTAATTTCAGCACTGACAGAGTCCTATGGCATATCAAAAAGAGACGTTTACCGGTTACTTCCATATGCTGCTTTGGCAACTATATGTGACGTAGTTGAGCTTCAGGGCGAAAACAGAATGGTTGTTCAATATGGGCTTAAAATGATAAAGAACTGCAAAGATGTTGGCTTAAATGCATTAATAGATGCCTGCAAAATAGACAAGAACAACATTGACTCATACCATATAGGGTTTGTTTTGGGACCGTGCATAAATGCCAGTGGACGACTTGATACAGCTAAGAAAGCCATGGAACTTTTAAGTGAAACGAATAGGGAAAAAGCTGATATTCTTGCCACGTCATTAAAAGAATTAAATGACGAAAGAAAAGCTATGACTGAAGAAGGAACAAAAAAAGCAATTGAAATAGCAAAAGACTATGATGATAATGTTTTGGTAATATATTTAAAAGATTGTCACGAAAGTATAGCCGGAATTATTGCAGGAAGAGTTAGAGAAAGGTGTAATAAGCCGGTAATAGTTCTGACGGATGCCAAAGATTGTGTGAAAGGCTCAGGAAGATCTATTGAGGAATATGATATGTATGAAGAACTTTGCAAGGTTAAGGATTTGTTTCTTAAGTTTGGTGGACACAAAATGGCTGCAGGTGTGTCTCTTCCAAAAGAAAACATAGAACTTCTCAGAAAAAGATTAAACGAGAACAGTACTTTGACGGAAGATGATTTATGCCTTAAAGTCTGGATAGACATGCAGCTTCCAATTGAGTATATTTCAATGAATCTTGTTGAAGAATTAAAAACACTTGCACCTTTTGGAAAAGGAAACGAGAAGCCTATTTTTGCAGACAAAAACTTAAAAATTAAAAAACTTCAAATATTGGGAAAAGCCGGAAATGTGCTGAAATTGACAATTGAAAACAGTACAAATTACAGAATGACGGCTATAATGTTTGACAGAACTCAAGAATTTATGGGATTTATTAAGGAAAAATTTGGACAGGAAGAGATTAATAAAGCTTTACTTGGTCAAAATAATGCAATTACATTTATGGCAACCTTTTATCCTACAATAAATGAGTTTAGAGGTAACATAGATTTGCAAATAGTTATTGATAGATTTTGCTAATAAGGGTAAAATACTTTTGTATACCTAAAGTGTGTATAAAACATACTTTTTTTAAAACATATAATAATTAAAGAAGCCATATACATTAGGAGGAAAAAATGAGCACAGTAGAAAAGTACATTAGAAGCATTCCTGATTTTCCGAAACAGGGAATTATTTTCAGAGACATTACAACAGTAACACAGGATCCTGAAGGATTACAGTTGGCCATTAAAAGTATGGAAGATAAGATTAAGGACAAAGATTTTGATGTTATAGTTGGTCTTGAAGCAAGAGGATTTATGTTTGGTACACCTATTGCATTTGACATGAAAAAGGCATTTGTTCCAATTAGAAAGAAAGGAAAGCTTCCATGGAAAAAAATTTCAGAATCATATGATTTGGAATATGGAAGTGCTGAAATAGAAATTCATACTGATGCCATTAAAGAAGGACAGAAAGTAGTTATAGTAGATGATTTAATAGCTACAGGTGGAACAGTTAAGGCAGCAATTAACTTAATTGAGCGTTTAGGAGGAGAAGTTGTTTCATGTTTATTCTTAACTGAATTGGCAGGACTTAACGGAAGAAAGGCTCTTGAAGGATATAATGTAGAGTCAGTTGTAGTTTACGAAGGCAAATAATTTTTTGATGGAGATACTCTATGGGCGAAAAAAACAACATTAACGTAAAAATTGAAAATCATGGTGTTATACCGAAAGAAGAAGAACATGCTACACCGGAGGAATTGTATAGCAGACTTATAGACAAGATTAAAAGATATCATCCTTCAGCAGGTGATTTGAGTGCAATTGACAAAGCTTACAATTTCGCAAAGAAATCTCACGGTGACCAGAAACGTAAATCAGGTGAGCCTTATATAATTCACCCTATTCACACTGCACTGATTCTTGCTGATCTTGAATTGGATAAAGAATCAATTATGGCAGGATTGCTTCACGATGTAATGGAAGATACAAAAGTTACAAGGGAGCAGATGATTAGCGAGTTTGGAGAGGAAGTAACAGACTTAGTTGATGGTGTTACAAAACTTACAAAATTAGACTATGATGCTGACAAAGTAGAAAAGCAGGCAGAAAATCTTAGAAAGATGTTTCTTGCCATGGCTAAGGATATCAGAGTTATTCTGATCAAGCTTG
>ERZ773241.1862-NODE-1862-length-18742-cov-3.387382_pt1 | contig 18742 bp, 17 predicted proteins | sample MGYA00580989_ERZ773241 | MGnify/ENA primary metagenome ERZ773241 (study PRJEB29015, sample SAMEA2737804) | human gut metagenome | biome: human gut; feature: human-associated habitat; material: faeces | place: China | collected 2012 ... | reverse complement strand
GGTGATGGTGGTGATATGCTCCAGGGTGCTTTTCTGTGTTTCATACATATACTGCATCACCGCGCCCGCACAAATAATCCCGGTCCCGTAATCCGTAAGTCCCAGGCCGCTTAAGGAACCCACACGGAAATGCTCCCGCAGCACCTTGCGGCAGGATTCATCCCCGAAGAAATGGCTGTCCAGGGCCGAAATGATTACATGATAGCGGTTCTTTAACCCGTCAATGTCAACGCCCGACATGTAAAAGGCATTGTTGCAGATAATCTCCGACGGTGAAAACTTGTTGATTTCATCAAATAATTCCCGGTCCGAACCCACCTCCGTGACCATGAAATCCCCGGTGGTAATGTCCGCAATGGCAATGCCGTAGACCCCGTCCCTGCCTTTGCCCGACTGGTTTGACCGCGGACCTACCTCATAGACAATACCCATCAGGTAGTTGTTCTTTGTCTCGTCTAATGCCTGCATATCCAGGTTCGTTCCAGGTGTGGCAATCCGGACAACCTCACGTTTGACAATTCCTTTTGCAGTTGCCGGATCTTCCATCTGTTCGCAGATCGCTACTTTATAGCCTTTGGAAACCAATCTGTCCAGATAGCTCTCCACAGCATGATAGGGAACTCCGCACATGGGGGCACGTTCTTCCAGACCGCAGTTTTTTCCGGTCAGCGTAATTTCCAGCTCTTTCGACGCGGTCAGTGCATCGTCAAAGAACATTTCATAAAAATCGCCCAGACGGTAAAAAAGAATGCAGTCCGGATACTGTTTTTTCGTTTCCAGATATTGCTGCATCATCGGTGTTAATTCCGCCATCGGTATGTATTCTCCTTTTTCAAGTCAGAATTTCAAAACTTCTGTCAGTTCTTTCGAACAGGGTAACTGTTCAGTACCCTCACAGTTACGCGCAAAAATCCATTCCAAATCGGCTGTGCCGATAGGATTTTTGCCTTCTAGTTCAAGTTTTCTTACGGTCAGCGCAGTAAATGCGCAGACCTACTGAACAGTTACCGAACAGGTAACATTATAATTTTGCAGAATCCATTCACAGCGTTTTCATGTCCGCATGGACGCTCTTCCGAACGATAAAAAAGCAGATGACCTGCATGAGAATCGTCAGAATCCAGGACACCGGATAGGATAGGAACAAGATATCCAGAGAACGGTGATACGGGAAAATCCAGAAAATCCAGACAATTCGCGTTCCGACAGTTCCTATAATCGATAAAATCATGGGCACGGCAGAACGTCCCATCCCGCGCAGCGCGCCCGGAATCAGATCCATAATTCCGCATAAAAAGTACGTCACGGTCGTAAAGCTCAGAATCTCAACACCGCACGAAATAACCGCAGAACTCTCCGTATAGATCCGCAGAAGCTGTGGTCCGAAAAACCATGCACAGCAGCCCATGGTCAGGGAAAACGCACAGGATAAAATCAGACAGTCGATTAAAACGCGGTCCATCCGCTTCGTTTTTCCCGCGCCGTAATTCTGGCTGGTAAAGCTCATGCACGCCTGCGTCACAGAGTTGACTGAAGTGTATAAAAATCCGAAGATATTGTTCGCCGCAGTGTATCCTGCCATTGCAACCGAGCCAAAGGAATTCACGGAGGACTGCAGCAGGACGTTGGAAAAGTTGATGACGGTGCTCTGAATTCCTGCCGGGATTCCGACCTGGAAAATCTGGAGGACATAGATGCTCTTGAGACCCAGCTTCGAAAAGCGGAATTGATAACAGCCCTGCGTCCGATACAGGCAGCTCAAAACCATAATACAGGAAAGCAGCTGGGAAATGACAGTTGCAATCGCAACGCCTTCTACCGCCATATGGAAGCAGATGACCAAAATCATATTTAATCCTGCATTGACCAGTCCGGACACAACTAAAAATAACAGCGGACGTTTTGTATCCCCCACTGCCCTTAAAATAGCCGCACCATAATTATAAAGCATGAAAAAAGGCATGCCGATAAAATAAATTTTCATATAAAGGGTTGCCAGATCGATGACGTCGTTCGGCGTCCCCATCCATTCGAGGGCTGTCCTGGAAAAGAATAGTCCGGCAAATGCCATCAAAATTCCGCTGATCAAAGCGAGCGTCAGGGAGCTATGTACTGTTTCCGACATTTCCCGCTCCTTCCCGGCCGCATAATAGCGGGCGGCAAGGACATTGGAGCCTAAGGAAATGCCGATAAAAAGGTTGGTAAATACATTGATGAGGGCGGTTGTAGAACCGACTGCCGCCAATGATTCGCTTCCGGCAAAGCGGCCGACTACAATAATGTCGACCGCATTGAACATCAGCTGTAAAATACCGGAAAGCATTAACGGAATGGAGAAGGAAATCAGCTTGTCCATCAGCGTTCCGTTGCACATATCGATTTCAAAGCTTTTTGTCTGTTTCATTTTGTTTCTTCCACCCTGTGCCCCGTGTAATAAAAGCCGTGGCACTCTTCCAGCTTCACCGGTACGATCTGCCCGATCAGGTCAGCACTTCCTGGAAAATGTACAATCGTGTTATTGGACAGCCTTCCGGTGACGAGAGAAGCATCCTGTTCGTTTACTTCTTCCACAAGGGCAGTAAGGGTCTGGCCCTGCAGGCGTGCGACCTGTTTGCGTGCAGTTTCCTGAACTGCCTCCAGCACACGGTCAAAGCCCGCGTGAACCTCTTCTTCCGGAACCTGCTCCATCGCCGCTGCCGGGGTTCCGGTCCGGACAGAATAGATAAAGGTAAACGCGTTGTCAAAACCAACCTTACGGATCACGTCGATGGTATCCTCCACGTCCTCTGCTGTTTCTCCCGGGAAGCCGACCATGATATCCGTCGTCAGCGAAATATCTGGGATTTCGCGGCGGATTTTGGCTGCAAGCTCCAGATACTGTTCTTTCGTATAACGGCGGTTCATCGCCTTTAAAATCTTCGTAGAGCCGGACTGCAGCGGAAGGTGCAGATGTCTGCAGATCTTATCCGAGTTTTTCATGACCTCGATCAGCTCGTCGGAAAGATCCTTCGGATGGGATGTCATGAAGCGGATGCGCTTGATTTTATCGATTTTTTCTACTTCCCGCAAAAGCTGTGCAAAGGAAATTTCATCTTCCAGGTTTTTACCGTAGGAGTTGACATTCTGACCAAGCAGCATAATTTCCACAACGCCGTCGTCTGCGAGCTTTTCGATCTCCTGCAAAATTTCCTTCGGGCGTCTGCTCTTTTCGCGTCCGCGGACATACGGAACAATACAGTAGGTGCAGAAATTGTTGCAGCCGAACATGATATTGATGCCGGATTTAAACGGATATTTGCGCTCTACCGGAAGGTCTTCCACGATCTGATCGGAATCCTTCCAGATGTCGATGATCATGCCGCTGCTTTCAAACATGCGGCATAACAGCTCTGCAAATTTGAAAATATTGTGCGTGCCGAATATCAAGTCAACGAACCGATAGCTTTTCTTTAGTTTATCGATCACGTTCTGCTCCTGCATCATACAGCCGCACAACGCGATCTTTTTGTGGGGATTTTTGCGCTTCATACTGTTGCAGAAGCCAAGCCTGCCGTATACACGCTGGTTGGCATTATCGCGCACGGTGCAGGTATTGTAGATGACAAAGTCTGCCTCCTCACTGTCGCTTAAGGTGTAGCCGACCTGTTCCAGAATGCCGGAAAGCTTTTCGGAGTCGCGGGCATTCATCTGACAGCCAAAGGTCACGACGGCGGCGGTCAGGGGATGTCCTGCAAGCTCCTCCTGCTCCTTTACATACTGTCTGCATTTGGCGATAAAATAATATTGACGCTCCGGTTCCGATACAGGGGGCTCCTGGGTCAGATCGATGCTGTTAAAGTCAATGTTTTCGTACATCATAAGGGAAGTTGTGTTTCCTTTCCGTTCTTTATATTGTGGTAATTTCACTCTGCGTACAGTGCAGCGATATTTTTCAAAATTTCCACGCAGCTCTCAAGGGATTCCACGCAGGCGTACTCATAGCGTCCGTGATAGTTTAAGCCGCCGGTGCACAGGTTCGGGCAGGGCAGTCCCATGAAGGACAGTCTGGCGCCGTCGGTACCGCCGCGGATGGGAGATACTTTGGGCTCGATTCCCAACTCTTCCATGGCAGCTTTCGCGTTGTCGATCAAATGTGCGTTTTCCGGCAGAATCTTTTCCTTCATGTTATAATAGCTGTCTTTTAAATCCACCGTAAAAAGTTTTTTGCCGTATTTCGCATTTAAAAAGTCCGCACACTGTAAAAAGAAGCGCTTCTTCTGTTCGAATTTTTCCAGGTTGTGGTCACGAATAATATAGTCTACTACAACATGGTCAACGCTTCCTGTGATGGAATCCGGATGGTAGAAACCTTCATAGCCATCCGTTGCAGACGGGTTTTCGTGTACCGGCAGAAGGCTTTGGAACTCCTGTGCCAGTAAAATCGCGTTGAGCATTTTATTTTTTGCGCTGCCGGGATGGACGCTGTGTCCGTCGATGATGAGCTTTGCACCGGCTGCGTTGAAGTTCTCGTATTCCAGCTCGCCCAAATCGCCGCCGTCCACGGTATAGGCATAGTCTGCGCCAAAGCCCTCTACATCGAAGAAGTCCACGCCGCAGCCGACTTCTTCATCTGGGGTAAAACCGATGCGAATTTTGCCGTGTACGAGGTTTTTGTTGGATAAAAGCTCCTGTGCCATCGTCATAATCTCCGCAACGCCTGCCTTATCATCTGCACCCAGCAGAGTGTTGCCGTCGGTTACGATTAAATGCTTTCCGACAAAATGAGCAAGCTCCGGGTTTTCCTTTTCGGTCAGGACGATATTTTTTTCAGCGTTTAAGATGATATCCCCGCCTTCATAGGCAACGACTCTCGGATTGACATTTTCGCCGGAAACCGCCGGAGACGTATCCATATGGGAAATAAAGCCGATGACAGGCGCTGTTTTTCCTTCCGGAAGATTGGAGGGAATCGTCGCGTACACATAGCAGTGTGCTTTGTCATATACGACATCCTGCGCGCCCATATCGTTGAGCTCCTGTGCCAGAAGGGAGGCGAGGTTTCTCTGCTTGTCTGTGCTCGGGACGGTCGTTGCGCCATCCTGGGACTGCGTGTCAATTTTTACATAACGAAGAAATTTATCCAATACGGTACTCATAATTGATTCCTTTCCGGCTGCAGCATTTTGTTCATAAAAGCAGCCTGCCGTTTATGCGGCAATGTATTTTGGCGTAACGACATTTCCGGATACCGCAAACGGGTCTTCCAGATATTATCCGACGTTATACGCTGCTTAGCTACGAGTCTGTCCATTTCCGCGAATTGTGTATTTGTAGCTGGTCAGCTCCTTTAAGCCCATCGGACCTCTCGCATGGAGCATCTGGGTGCTGATGCCGATCTCTGCGCCAAAGCCAAACTCAAAGCCGTCCGTAAATCGGGTCGATGCGTTGACATAGACGCAGGCGGCGTCCACCTGATCCAGAAATGTCCGGGCATGCGCTTCGTTGTTCGTGATGATTGCTTCGGAATGTCCGGTGTTGTAGCGGTTGATATGCCCGATTGCTTCTTCCAGGCTGCTGACCGTCTTTACAGACAGCTTGAGCGCCAGATATTCTGTTCCGTAGTCGGCTTCTGTTGCAGGCACGCAGCCGTCGATCTCTAAAAACGCGCGGTCATCCGCATGGATTTCGACGTCCTTTTCCCGCAGCGCCTGATAGAGTTTTGGCAGGAAGCTATCGCAGATCGACTCGTGGATGACAAGGGATTCGCAGGCATTGCAGACGCCGACGCGCTGTGTTTTGGCATTTAAAATAATACGGATCGCCATATCGAAGTCCGCGTCCGCATCGACATAAATGTGACAGTTGCCGGTTCCGGTTTCGATGACCGGGACAGTGCTGTTTTCCACGACCATTTTGATCAGTCCTGCCCCGCCGCGCGGAATTAAGACATCAATAGATTCGTTTAACCGCATCATCTCCTGCGTCACTGCCCGGTCAGTCGATGGGATCAGCTGCACTGCTGTCTCCGGGATGTTACACTGTGCCAGCGCACGGTGCAGGCTTTTTTCGATCGCGAGATTGGAGAAAATTGCATCGCTGCCGCCTTTTAAAATTACGGCATTTCCGGCTTTAAAGCACAGACCGAACGCATCTGCCGTCACGTTGGGACGGGATTCGTAGATGATTCCGATGACGCCGAGGGGAACGCGGCGTTTGCTGATGACAAGACCGTTTGGACGGGTGAAGGTATCCAGAATCTCTCCGACCGGATCGGGAAGCGCAGCGACCTGGCGAAGCCCTTCTGCCATGTCAGAAATCCGCTTCTGCGTCAGGGAGAGCCGGTCAAGCAGCCCTTCCGGCATGCTGCGGCTGCGTCCGGCTTCCAGATCCTTTGCATTTTCTGCAAGAATGTCTGCTGCGTCCGCTTCCAGACATTCTGCCGCTGTAAACAGCGCCTTATTCTTGGTATCCGTATCAAGCCCGGCAAGGATGTAGCGGACTGCTTTTGCCTGTTTTCCGATTTCTTTCAGATCAGCCATCTATAAGGTTCCCTCCTTTATCGTCGTTCTGTAACAATCAAATCCATGTTGATATCATGGGGTTTTTGCCCATCCAGTATCTCGAACAGCTGGCAGGAAAAGCAGAGCCCGACAAGATAAGGTCTGTCGGCAGCAGGAATTTTACCAAGATAGCGGTCATAAAAGCCCTTTCCGTAGCCAATGCGTGCGCCGGATCGATCAAAGGCAAGTCCGGGAGCAGTCAAAAGCGTCGGAATCGAAGCATCCGGCAAAAAGCGCTTTGTCTGTCCGGGCGGCTCCAAAATATGCTGGTAGCCGGGTGCAAGCTCTGCTCTGTCTGTAATTCGGAAAAACTCCATCTGATCGCCCAGAACCTTAGGAAGAAAAACTTCCTTTCCTGCTGCCAGCGCAGCATCAATGAGAAGTCCGGTCGATACCTCTGATCCATAGGAGGCATACAAAAGTACCTGTTTTGCCTGCTTCCAGACAGCCGTTGCCATCAGATTTTCTGCGATTTCCCTGCTTTTGTGGAAACGGCTCTCTTCCGAAAGCTGTTCCCTGTTCTGTTTTCCGAGTGCTCTGTTACTGCGCGTTTTTTGATCCATAGCGTTCGCCAAGGTTTTCGATCGAACCGTCCTCATTCTGGACGTTGATGTTATTTAACTGATTCCGCAGATTCTGGCGGACGTTGTCAATATATTCCTTCCGGAGCAACGCCTGTTCAGATTTTTCTGCTTCAGTCAGACCTTCCGATGATTTTGATTTTTTATAAAGCTCGTTGATCCGGGCAATTTTCTGTTCCAGTGTCATGTTTTCCTCTCATTTCTGCGCACGTTTTTTGCGCATATCGAGTTTGTGTCAAGTGTGCGCAGACACAAAGCTCTGGTTTCTGTTTGCTCAGCCACGCTCACGGCAGCTGTGCAGGTTCTCTACGAAATCCGGCAGATCGAAGGCATCCTGCTTTTCTGCCAGAAACAGCGTTCCATAATTCTCCCCGTCGATGATCCGGTGGATAATCCGGACATCCTTGCTGTTCGCAATCACCATATCCGCTCCGCTTGCGGTTGCGATGGTGGCAGCAGTCAGCTTGGTTGACATGCCGCCGGTTCCAACGCCGCTGCCGGTGGTGGATTTGCCCATCCGCAGGAAGGATTCGTCCAGATGCTCGACCGTTTCAATAAATTCTGCATCCGGATTTGCCCGCGGATCATCGGTATAAAGTCCATCGATATCCGATAAAAGGATCAGCAGGTCTGCGCCGATCATCGAAGCGACAATGGCGGAAAGCGTGTCATTATCGCCAATTTCGATTTCGTGCGTTGCGACGGTATCGTTTTCATTGACGATGGGGATGACGCCCATCCGAAACAGCTCTTCAAAGGTGTTCTGCGCATTGATGCGGTTGATATCGTTGGAAATTGTCTGACGTGTCATCAGAATCTGCGCCGTCACCTGATTATATTCTGCAAAAATTTTCTGATAAGTCATCATCAGGCGTGCCTGACCGACTGCCGCACATGCCTGCTTGACTGCGATCGGATGCTCCTGCAGCTGCTCCGGCGTCAGATGCACCGCCTTTTTGCCCTGGGCGATAGCGCCGGACGAAACGAGCACAACGTCCTTTCCCTGATTTTTCAGATTGCACAGCTCCCGCACCAGAACCTCCAGGCGGATATAATCCATATCGCCGGTTTCGGTATGCTGCAGGGAAGAGGAACCGATTTTAATGACAACTCTCCGTTTCTTTTTCAGCAGGTTTCGTCTGGTATCCATGTCTGTATCTCCTCTTTTGGTCATTTGCCGGTTTCGGAAAATGGAGCGTAACAGGAAGCGATTGCTTCGGCAACCCGCACGCCGTCCATCGCCGCAGAAGTAATGCCGCCTGCATAACCTGCACCCTCTCCGCAGGGATAGACCCCCCGGATATTTGCCTGCAGCGTTTCATCGCGGACAATCCGCACCGGGGAGGATGTCCGGCTTTCGATGCCGGAAACGACTGCATTTGCATCGTCAAAACCGGGAATCCTATGTCCGAACTGCTCCATTCCTTCGATAAACGCTTCCGACAGGCTGTCCGGCAGCACGCTTTTTACGTCTGCAAACGTCCACTGTCCCTTGATTGCAGGGACAAATTCCGTCGGGATATGTCCGGTCGTTGCGGTATCCGAAAAATCTCCGTAACGCTCTACCGGGATTTTCCCACATCCGGCAGAAAATGCCTTTTCTTCCAGCCTGCGCTGAAATCCGATTCCGGCGAGCGGTTCGTCCGAACCGTAATCTGCGGGCGTAACGGAAACAATGATTGCACTGTTTGCATTTGCACCGTTTCTGCCGCTGTAGCTCATGCCGTTTACCGCAATGCGTCCCGGCTCGCTGCTGGCGTTGACCACATAACCGCCAGGGCACATGCAGAACGAATAAACGCCTCTGCCGCCGGAAGTCCTTGCCGTCACCTTATATGGAGCAGCACCTAACGAATCCGGATGTAGTGTTCCATATTGGGACTGGTTGATCAGCTCCTGTGGGTGCTCTACGCGCAGTCCAACTGCAAAGGCTTTGGCTTCCATATGAAGTCCGCTTTCATACAGTTTAAAAAACGTATCCCGCGCGCTGTGTCCGATCGCAAGCACGGCAGTCTCGGTGTCGATCACAGAGCCGTCCGAAAGGATAACGCCGTTCAGCGCTCCATTTTCCGTACGGAAGGTTTCTACGCGGCTCTCAAAACGGACTTCTCCGCCGAGCTGTATGATTTTTTCCCGCATCTGTTTTACGACATTGGACAGAACATCTGTTCCGATATGCGGCTTTGCTTCGTAGAGAATTTCCGGCTGCGCGCCGTTTTCTACAAAAATCGAAAGGACATGTCTGCCACGTCCGTCTTTATCTTTGATCAAAGTGTTCAATTTGCCGTCTGAAAACGTGCCTGCGCCGCCCTCTCCAAACGAAACGTTGGATTCCGGGTTTAAGGGTCCGCCGTTCCAGAAGGCTTCGACATCTTTTTTGCGCGCTTCCACGTCCTTTCCTCGTTCCAGCAGAATCGGACGATAGCCGTTTTGTGCGAGCATGTAGCAGCAAAACAGACCTGCAGGACCGCTTCCGATAATCACGGGGCGTCTGCGCAGCGCCTTCGTCCCCGACTTCGGAAATTGATACGGTCGCTCTGTCACGATGGAAACGTCCTTATTTTTGCTGCGGGACACACAGTTTTGCTCGGAGATGCCGTTTAATGTGATGTCCACGACGTAAATCAAGAAAATGTCCGGCTTTTTGCGGGCGTCGATCGACTGCCTGCGGATCTGCAGGCTGGCAATCTGTTCGGATTTTATATGTAACGCCTTTGCCGCCTTGTGGTACAGTTCCGTTTTGGAATGTCCGACAGGGAGCTTCAGCTGGGAAATTCGAATCATAGGGTTCTCCATATTGATTAAAGTTGTATCTGGCTATTTGGTGACTGCGTTAGCCACGCTGCCTTTTCGTCAGCTCTACGGTAGTTTCATTCTTCGCGCGCAGCCGCCGTTCCCGCGATCTGTCCGCTCGTCCATGCCCACTGGAGGTTGTAACCGCCGCAGCGACCGTCCACATCGAGCAGCTCGCCGCACAGATACAGACCGGGAAAACGCTTTGCTTCCAGGTCGTCTGTTACCTCCTGTAAGGAGATTCCGCCGGTACAGACCTGCGCGTTTTGCGCCGGATTTGTGCCAATTACGACAGTTTTTAAAGCGCGCATATTCTGCAGCATCGAAAATACCGCGTTTTTGTTGGCAGCTGTTACGATGTCCTGCGCTTTTAGGGGGCTGCGTTCAATAAACAGCTGTGCAAGCTTCGACGGCAAAATGCCCTGTGCCAGAAACCTCACATGCTTGCCGCAGCACGCCTGATACTGTCTGCAGCAAAATTCGTTCCATTTGGAAAGCGGAACTGCCGGGAAGAAATCAATGCTGGCGCTGATCTTTTTGTTCGTTTGCAGCGCTTCCGACACGGCTGCGGAAAGCTGAAAGACCGGAATCCCGGAAATGCCGTAATCAGTCAGCTGCAGTTCCCCGGATTCACAAAGCTTTTTTCTGCCGGGAATCTCTACAGTAATTGCAGCCGGGCAGCGCACGCCTGCGATGGATTTGTAAAATTTTTCTTCACAGCGCAATGCAGTCAACGCCGGAAGGTAAGGATACTGTTTGAATGCAAACGCTGCAGTCAGGCTGCCTGTACCGAGCGCTTCTTTGGGAGGTATTCCCGCCGCTGTCCCGCAGGATATAATCAGCCGGTCGAAATGATACTGTCCCTGATCGGTGAACACCTGCCAGCCTCTCTTTTGCATGCAGAGCTTCTGAATCCTACAGTCACAGACGATGCGAACTTTTTTTCGTTCCAGCTCTTCCCGGAAAAAATCAAGGACGGCAGATGCCTGTCCGCTATAGGGATACAAGTAGCCGTTTTTCTCCGTCAGATAAAGACCTCGTTCCTCAAAAAAGCGGATCGTATCGGATGTCTGGAAACGCGCAAAGAACTCCGGCAGCCGGTACGGGTCGTGACTTCGGTAATCCCGCTTCGGAGAAAAATCAGTATTGCCGAGGTTGCACTTTCCGTTTCCGGTCGCCAGTATCTTGCGGCCAATCCGGTCACGACGTTCCAGTATGGTAATTTCTGTATCTTTTATTGAAGTATTCGCAGCTGCAATCGCCGCCATCATACCGGATGCGCCTCCGCCGATAATGCCGATCTGCCTCATAACCGATTTCAAATCCTCCCTACAGCCGTTTGGAAAACGGCAAAACTGTAATTATCATACTACGTCTCGGTTTGAGACACAAGGAATTTTTCCAGCTCTGCTTTGGAAACGCCGTGCCAGCCGTTCAAAATCTGCCGTCTGACCCCGCTTGGCAGGGTTCTTGCGTCAATCGCGGTCTGCAAATATAAAACCCGGCTGTCCTCTTCGTATACGATGACCCGATTCTCTTCAATCTGTAAAAAGAAGGTTTCTGCCTGCTGTAGTTTTCGGTATGTTTTGGAAACAACAATCTGCTGTGGGGAAAAAGAAACCAGCTCCATCCGGAGAAGCCCCTGCTGCAGCTCGGTAAGGGGCGGAGCGTCCTGATAGTGCCGGATTTCATCCTCCACCTCTTTTCTGCTGCACCCGATCAGCCGAAGCGGCAGGGATTTGATCTCTTCTGTCTGCCTTCGGGACACCTGATCGGTATTTTTTACCACAAGCTTCGTATCTGCGCGCAACCGATCTGGTACGCTGACCGCCTGGGTTGCAGACTGCATCTGAAAAAACGGGATTTCGTTCTGGCTGATAATCGTCTGCCTTCCGGGATAAAACCACTGTTCGATCTTATAATGTCCATAAAATCCCACCGCAAAAAGCAGACAGGAATAGAGAAAAAAGCTGATTCTTTTTAAACGGCGCATATTTTCACCTCTTAAAAAGTATCAGCTCTTTTCGGTTATTTTATGCAGTGACCATCACAGCAGCCGCATCGTACTGGCAAGCTCGATCAGCACATCTCCCGCTGCAAAGCAACGCAGTTCGCGTCTGGTCGCACCCTTTAAAACGACGGTAGACACAAAATAGACGAGCAGTCCGACAAGCGCCGAAACGAGCATCCGAACCGGGCTAGCAGCATTTTTCAAAATCACCTGGCTGCACAGCAGGCAGACAAGCGCCATCAGAATGCCTGCCAAAAGAGGCGCCAAAAAAACACGGAGCCAGTTGACTGCTATTTTTAACTGCTGGCGCACCATGCCCAGCAGAATCAGGCACAAAACAAATGCAGACAGCGCATCGGAATAAGCGCCCGCATACAGGTCGAGTTTCAGCACGGAACTCATCACGGAAAAGCTGACCAGCCGAACCAGGACGGAAACCAGCACCGCGATCCAGATGCTATAGTAAAGCTCTGCAGCAAACAAAACACTGCCAAGCATAAAGGCAAGGCCATAAAAGATCACCGTGATCGCCAGAACTTTTAAAATACTGTACAGACCATTTAACTCTCCTTTGGAAAACAGCATCTGCAGCATCGGTTGTGCCGTCGTTAAAAATAAAACGGCGCAGGGAATCGTATAGAGAGCAGTGCAGCGAAAGGCGACCATGCATTTTTCGCGGCTTTTGCGCAGGCTGCGGCGTTTTAAGACGAGTTGGAACTGCGGCAGCAGGGAAGCCGCCAGGGCAAATGCGCCGAGCAGCGCAAGCGTCATCAAAAGACGATATTTTCCAAGATACGCGCCCCACGTTGAAACAGAGCCGCTCTTTAAATAGATACCGGACTGCCCGATCCGCCCGATACCGGCAAGCGCCGCCGGAACACAGATCACAAGCCCATTTCGGAACAAGAAAAAGGCGATGCTGCGATCTGCCGCAGGATTTGTGCTGCTTCCGTATTCTGCCTGGTGCAGCTCATGCGAAGCCTTTATCCAGGAGATCCCGCAGCCTGCCGTACACAAAAGACTGACGCATAAAACGGAAAACGCTGCTCCGAGCGCACCATATGCCGCCTGATAGGACGTATTCTGCAAAAGCGCGCCGACCTTCTGACCGTATGCGTCGAGCGGTGCTGCAATCAGTGGTGCTGCAAAAAATAAAAGTACTCCGAATGCGAGTATCCATCTGCCCGCTGTTTCCCGCCTGCCAAAGGCATCCAGAATGCCGAGCAGCATCCAGAACAGCGTCAGGATAACGAGCGAACATAATAACGCCAAAAACGCCATTTTTGCAAAGGGCAGCGCATAAAATGAGCCGAACAGCACATCTTTTAAGGCAGCGCCCAAAAGTGCCAGAACGACGGATACAAAAAATGCCGTCAAAAGAGCCTGTCCCGCAATTTTTTTTGCGCCTGTGATTCCGTAGCGTTCGATTCTTGTACGGATCAGGTTGGAAACTGCCCGGTTCATTCCGATCCCGAACAGGGAAAACAGGACAAAACAGCCCTCCAGGGCACCAAAAAAGTCTGCGCACCCTTCATCCCCCAGCGCGTTGACCAGCCGAATGGGTGCAAAAAGGCAAAGCAGGAATGCAAGAAGCTTGACTATCCCGGTCAATTGCCTTGGTAGCACACCTGTGCGATCGATTTTCTTATGTTTTCTTCGTGCCGCCATAGAAACCTAACCCTCATTCATCCAGGCAATCCCGGGTCAGCCCGAGCGCGCTTAATATCGTTTCCTGCTTCTGCTCCATCACAGCCGCTTCTTCAGGTGTTTCGTGATCGTAACCGCACAAATGCAGCATGCTGTGCGCAACGAGGAATGCAAACTCCCGTTTCCGGGAATGTCCGTAGCTTTCCGCCTGGGAACAGATCCGATCCACTGACAGGATGATGTCACCCAGAATCAGTTCCCCGCTGTCCGGCTGGAAATAATCCGAACAGTTTTCTTCGACAATGGAAAAATCCGCTTCGGTTTCAAACGGAATGTTCGGAAAGCTCAAAACGTCCGTCTCCCGGTCGATATTACGGTATTCTTTATTATACAAGCGGATGCCCTCGTTATCCGTAATCAGTACGTTAATCTCGGTTTCATAGGGACAGCCCTCTGCATCCAGAACCGCTTCCGCTACGCGGCTGCATAATTCCTTCGTGTCAAAGGGAAAAGTAAAATCCGTTTCGTTTTCGACATAGATAGTCATGAGCGTCTCTCCTTTTCATTTCTGCGCAGAGGAGCTTCCGTCCTGCGTTTTGTCTTTCCAGTCGTCTTGCCGGCAGCAGCGGACGTCAGACGTCTTTCCTTGCTCTCGCGGTAAGTCTGCTTCGCCTCATAGGTTTCATAAGCCTTGACAATCTTCTGAACCAGCGGATGCCGGACGACATCGCGGCTTGTCAGGTTGCAGAAGCCGATATCGTCCAGACCGGACAACACCTTCACAGCAACGTCCAGACCGGACTGTGTTCCCGGCGCAAGGTCTTTCTGCGAAGCGTCGCCGGTGATGACAACCTTGGAACCGAAGCCGATTCGGGTCAGGAACATCTTCATTTGGGCAGGCGTCGTATTTTGCGCTTCGTCGAGGATGATATAAGCGTTGTCGAGGGTACGTCCTCTCATGTAGGCGAGCGGCGCAACCTCAATGAGCCCTTTTTCCATATTGCGTTGGAAGCTTTCCGCGCCCATGATCTGATAGAGTGCATCGTAGAGCGGACGCAGATACGGGTCGACCTTGCTCTGCAGATCGCCGGGCAAAAAGCCGAGCTTCTCGCCTGCTTCGATCGCAGGTCTGGTCAGAATAATGCGCTCCACCTCGTTATTTTTAAAAGCGGTAATCGCCATTGCCATCGCCAGGTAGGTTTTGCCTGTTCCAGCAGGCCCCAGACCGAATACGATCATCTTTTCCCGGATCGCATCCACATACTGCTTCTGTCCGAGCGTTTTGGGCTTTACCGGTTTTCCGCTCACGGTGTGGCAGATGAGATCGCCGTCTATTTCAAGTAAGGTATTTTCCTGATTTTCCATATGCATTGCAATTGCGTAATCCACGTTCTGCTCCTGTATCTGATTTCCGCGCCTGGCAAGCTCCTGCAGTTCGGTAAAAACTGCCGCCGTATGGGCAACTGCCGACTGTTCGCCGCGGATATGGACGGTACCGTCCCGGTCAATAATCTGCGTGCCGAATGCACGCTCCAGCTTCTTTAAATAACAGTCAAACTGTCCGAAAAGGTTGCTGATATGCGCGTTGTCCAGCTCCAGTGTTTGTTCTGTAAATGCCATGTTAATTCTGTGCAGTCTCCTGTTCTTTTGCCGTGTCCGAAATCGAAAGCGCCTGCCAGACGCCGCCCTGCAGCTGTATCTTCAGGCTTCCCTCCAAGGTGAGGATATCGGCTTTTTCTACTATTCTAACATCTTTTTGTATAATTTGAACCCCTTTTTCCTCCAAAGCGGCAATTATTTTCTGAAATTTATCCAAAAGAATCTTTTTTGCGCTGTCCGTGTCGTAGCGTGCATCGACCGGAAGATACTCGCGCAGCGTCTGACTGCCCGCAAAAATAGGGAGATCGAGCTGTCCGAACAGGCATAGACGATTTTGCTGCGTTACGATATCCTGACGCGCAAAGTTCTTCCGGATAGGAGGAAAAAGAACCCGCAGGCTGCCGATTGCGAGGAATTTCCGGCTCTTTTCCCTTCCGGTATAGTTTTTATACTGGTAAGCATAAGGACAGGATAAATGCACCCGATAGTCGGTTTCCAAAATCACGTCCCCGTCCGCGACGACTGACAGGTATTCCCGAACAGTTTCGTCATCGTTTTTAACCGGAATTCGTCCGCTGATCAGCAGATCGCCGCGGGAAACGCTGTCTCCCGGCCGCACCGTCGGGATGCCGCTTCTGGTCAGGATTGAAACGACTGTGCCGGAGCAGGACGCAACAAGATCCGCTCCATTTTCAAATTTGGAAAGCTCCTGCTTCTGAGCAGTGTCCGGCAGAATGTCTTCCTGAATTTTTACAACAAGCTTCGTCCCCTGGAGGCTGACAGACGCCCAGGTGATTTCTTCAAAGGCTTCCCGAAGTCCTTTTTCGAGAGTTTCCGCAGAAAAAAAGTGCCGCGGCGTGCCGTAACGGATTCCCTCATCCTCGAGATACCGCTTCAGCTCCTCCTCCGTGATCATTTGGTTGCCGTCAAATTCCATCGCCCAGATGAACTGCGACATCAGAATTAAAAATGCACTGCATAAAAAAACCCCGAGCAAGAACATTTTTCTGTGCCGGACATCCTGTAGAAAAAAGGGCAGCCCTCTTTTTTCCAGAACGGCTACCCTTGTTTTGGTTTTGTGGACAATGTCCCGAATTTTGAAGAAATCGGAAAGGCTGATGCACATCGTATAAAAACCGTCGTGCCCGTTAAGCTCCCAGAGCACGATAGCTCGGTTTGCGCACAGATTCATGAAGCGTTCCGGCGCATAACCCCGGACGCTGATCCTGACATATCCCCTGCAATACCGGATTAAGGCAATCATCGGCATTCCCTCCGCTACAGATACCGCACGCCGGAAATTTTTCCGGCAATTTTCATGTCTTCATTGGTATAGTAGACGATTTTTAAACAACACCCTTCAATCCGGATTCTGGTATGCTTCCCCTGCAGAAGAATACACTCCTGCGTATATTCCAGGATTCCCCGGTAATTTTCCACCAAAAGCTCGGTATCTCCGATCAGCGTCAGGATACTCGCGCCCAGCATGACGTCCCGGGGCAGACGCAGGGACTCTGTTAAAGCCTCCTTAGCCCGTATGGCTGTCTGTTTTTGCGGTGATTTTCTGATTTTGCTCATGCCCTATTGTATGAGGCGCGGTAGAAAAAAATGACAGTGCGGAAACATATTTGACGGCAGATTTCTTATTTATGATACGGCTCTTTATTTGAAATCCGGAACGCGCGGTAGACCTGTTCAAGCAAAATGACGCGCATGAGCTGATGCGGGAAGGTCATATCGGAAAAGCTCAGGAGAAAATCCGCGCGGGAAAGGACGTCTTTGTACAGTCCGAGGGACCCACCGATGACGAAATCGATGGTGCTTGTGCCGGACACCATCAGGCGGTCAATCTGCTGGGAAAACGCCACGCTATCCAGCTTTTTGCCTTCAATGGCGAGCACGATGCAGTATTCTCCGTCCCGAATATGGGAAAGAAGCCGCTGTCCCTCTTTTTCCTTTACCTGCTCCATCTGGGAAGGGCTGGCATTTTCGTCCGTCTTTTCATCCGCTACTTCCACGATTTCAAGCTTACAGTAACGACCAAGACGTTTCTGGTATTCGGCAATCGCGTCCCGGTAAAATTTTTCCTTGATTTTGCCGACGGTCAGAATTCGTATTTTCATTCGTTCGGATAGATCTGGCCATACATTTCATCGATGAAATGATCCAGATATTCCTCGTCCAGATTCAGGAAATTTTCGGAAATCAGCTGTTTCATAGCGGCTGACCGTTTAAAATATGCCGTTTCGTCGCTCTCTGTTTCGAGAACGGAAGCAGTCTGGTCGATCAGCTCACGATTCAGGCGTTCCTGACAGTATTTGACCAGCTCTTCCTTTAACTGGCTCTCTGCTACCGCCTGCGTCGCATGCTTTCTGTAAGATTTGTAGGAACTTGCTCCCATCACGATAAATGCGATGAACATCGTTCCCATCACCAGACAGGTCGCCACTTTGGAAAACAGTGTCAGGTGGACCGGAAGCAGATCGCATGCGAGCAAACCTACGACAACAAGGCCGATAACACCTGCGGTCAGCAGCGTATAAGCGCCGGATTTAAAATTTTCCGCCTTGTCGGATGCACCCTCATAGACGCCGTGGCGGGTTTTATCGTGCAGCAGCTCCTTTCCCTCCGGCAGCGTCTCCTCCTGGGCTTCCTGTATTTCCTCTGTCTCAAATCCCGTATCATCCGGGAACGAAGCGGCAGCATCCCGGATGTATTCTGCCGCTTCCTCCGCTGCTGCCTGTTCCAGCGACTCTACAAGCGTAGAGCCGCAGTCGGAGCAGACGGTGTAGCCGTCCTGATATTCTGTTTTACAGTTTGGACACCAAGGCATAGGACACGCCCTCCTTATTTGCCGGACAGATATTCGTCAATTCCTTTTGCACCCGCTTTTCCGGCGCCCATCGCCAGAATAACGGTCGCTGCGCCGGTAACGGCATCTCCGCCTGCAAAAACAGCAGCCTTGCTGGTCTGACCGTTTTCTTCGGAAGCGACGATACATTTGCGTTTGTTGGTTTCAAGACCTTCTGTCGTAGAAGAAATCAGCGGGTTCGGAGAGGTACCCAGAGCCATGATGACCGTATCCAGTTCCAGGGTAAACTCAGAGCCGGGGATTTCTACCGGACGGCGTCTGCCGGAAGCATCGGGCTCGCCCAACTCCATGCGCACGCACTTCATACCCTTTACCCAACCTTTTTCATCTTCCAGAATTTCGACCGGATTCGTCAGCAGATCAAAGATAATGCCTTCCTGTTTTGCATGATGTACTTCTTCCACACGGGCGGGAAGTTCCTCTTCACTTCTGCGGTATACGATATGCACTTCCGCGCCGAGACGCAGTGCGGTTCTCGCAGCGTCCATTGCAACGTTGCCGCCGCCGACAACTGCCACCTTTTTGCTCTCCATGATCGGAGTAGCAGAATCTGCCTGAAACGCTTTCATCAGATTGCTTCTGGTCAGATATTCGTTTGCAGAAAATACACCGTTGGCATTCTCACCGGGGATGCCCATAAATTTAGGAAGACCTGCACCGGAGCCGATAAAGACTGCAGAATACCCCTCTTCATTGAGCA
>ERZ773241.1859-NODE-1859-length-18760-cov-3.663406_pt1 | contig 18760 bp, 15 predicted proteins | sample MGYA00580989_ERZ773241 | MGnify/ENA primary metagenome ERZ773241 (study PRJEB29015, sample SAMEA2737804) | human gut metagenome | biome: human gut; feature: human-associated habitat; material: faeces | place: China | collected 2012 ... | reverse complement strand
TCGATGCCCGCCTCGTAGGAGGCGATCAGGTTCAGAATCCGCGCATAGCATTGCAAATCGCGGCGTATCTGCGGGTCGCGCGTACCGATGATCCGGCCCAGATACTCCATGCACTTGCGGTGATCGCCGTTCCCGAAATAGAGACATGCTATCTTATAGCAGAGCACCATACGGTGGTGAATGTTCAGCTGGGACTCGCAATCGCGGAGGAACCGCTCGACTTCGGGAATCATCTCCACGCCCTCGGCGAAGGTTCCTTCCCAGAAATGCCGGTTCATCCGGTTGGCATAGAGAATATGTCTCGATATGAGCTTGGCATTGCCGTTCAGACTGCCGATCGTCTCGTACTCGTCCTCGAACGCCGCCAGCGTCTGGACGAAACGCCGGTAACTGCGCATCAGAAAAAGGCCGTCGAGCAGACGCGAATAGCCCCTGAGGTAGGTATCGTACATCTGCTGCTTCATCTGGGGCTCGCGGTCGAAGAGCGCGATCCAGCGACAGACATACTTGTAGCACGTCAGCATATCGTGCCGGATATAGTGATACCATACCTGCGCCTGATACAGGAAGAGCCGCTCGAGAAACGACAGCTTCGAGGGATCTCGGACCGAAGAACTGCTCGATCATGTCCAGATCCTTCTGCGTCCGGGCATAGCCCAGCTGAAGGTACAGGGCGTAAAGCTGCACCCCGGCGTTCGACAGCTCGTTGACGTTCTCGATCCGGCCGCACAGTTCGATGGCCTGCCGGCTCGCCGCCTCGCTCTTGGACATGACTCCCCGGGCAACGCTCAGCGTGTCCATCTTCTTGCGGAAATCGATGATGTCGATCGCGGCGGTATACTGCTCGTTGGCAAGCGCCGTCTCCTTGGCCTTGTCGAGCATCTTGGAACTCTGCCGGAAAAGGCCCTTGTCGTAGAGTATGCGGGCGAAGTCGATCTGCTCGCGGAGCTGCATCGGAACCGTCCGCTGCACGTCCAGCAGACGGATGCTGACCAGTATCTGCTTATACAGATGGGCCTTCATGTTAGGCAGCTGTTCCTTCTTGATCGGACAGCGTTGCAAAATCTTCGCCTCGTCGTATTCGTCGAGCGAGTCCATGCAGTCGAACAGCGTGACGAACTTCGCCTCCTGATTGCCCGAAAGGCGCGTCGCGTAGAGCTTGAAGTTCCGCTTCTCGGCTTTACTCATGCTTCGTATCAGGTCGAATACGGGCTCCTGTTTTCCGCTGGCTGCATTCATCGTAGAGCTTGTTTTTTTGCCGTCAGCAAATTTACCAAATAATTATCCGCAAACGAAATTAATGGCTATATTTGTGGAAATTTACCATATATTCTCGCCAATATGTCCACCACTATTTCACGCTACGCCGGACGGGGAGTATCCTCCTCGAAAGAGGACGTGCACGCGGCCATCCGCCATATCGATAAGGGCCTTTATCCGAAAGCCTTCTGCAAAATCATCCCGGACACGCTCTCGGGCGATCCGGAGGCATGCCTCGTCATGCACGCCGACGGAGCGGGAACCAAGTCGGCTCTCGCCTACGCCTACTGGCGCGAGACGGGCGACGCATCGGTATGGAAAGGCATCGCTCAGGACGCGGTCGTGATGAACACCGACGACCTGCTGTGCGTCGGCGTGACCGGAAACGTACTGCTGTCGTCGACGATCGGGCGCAACAAGCACCTGATCCCCGGCGAAGTCGTCTCGGCCGTCATCAACGGCACGGAAGAGTTCCTTCAGAAGATGCGCGATCAGGGTTTCGAGATACGCTCGACGGGCGGCGAGACGGCCGACGTGGGCGATCTGGTGCGCACGATCATCGTCGACAGCACCGTCACGGCCCGATTGCGCCGAAGCGACGTGATCGATAACGCGCATATCGGACCCGGCTGCGCGATCGTGGGTCTCGCCTCGTTCGGACAGGCTTCCTACGAAGACGAGTACAACGGCGGCATGGGCAGCAACGGTCTGACCTCGGCCCGGCACGACGTGTTCGCCCGGATACTGGCGGAGAAATATCCGGAAAGCTATGACAAAGCCGTACCCGACGAATTGGTATACAGCGGAAAGCTGAAACTGACAGACAGCGTGGAAGGCAGTCCGCTGGATGCCGGAAAGCTGGTGCTCTCTCCCACCCGTACATATGCGCCGGTGGTTAAGAAACTGCTCGATGCGCTCCGTCCCGAAATTCATGGTATGGTACACTGCTCCGGCGGTGCGCAGACCAAAGTGCTGCACTTTGTCGGAGATAACTGCCGCGTTGTCAAAGACAACCTTTTCCCCGTTCCGCCGCTGTTCAGGACCATCAAGGAGCAAAGCGATACGGACTGGAGCGAAATGTATAAGGTATTCAATATGGGACACCGTCTGGAAGTATATCTTTCTCCTGAGCATGCGGAAGAAGTGATTGCCATCAGCAAAAGCTTCAACATCGATGCACAGATTGTAGGACGTATCGAAGAGAGCGATAAGAAAGAACTGATTATCAAGAGTGAATTCGGAGAGTTCAGATATTAATGCCGACTTGTCATCTCATAACATTACCACTTTAATTAAATGGCAGATAACAACACCATATTAGAGAAACTGGAAGGCCTCGTTGCCCGCTTCGAAGAAGTGTCCACACTGATTACCGACCCGGCGGTGATTGCCGACCAGAAGCGCTACGTCAAACTCACCAAAGAGTACAAAGAACTGGGCGACCTGATGAATGCCCGCAAAGAGTACATGCAGGTACTGAACGGCATCGAGGAAGCCAAAGAAATCATCGCTAACGAAACCGACGCCGAGATGCGTGAAATGGCACGCGAAGAACTTGATGCCTGCCAGGCACGCCAGCCTGAACTGGAAGAAGAGATAAAGCTCCTGCTTGTCCCCGCCGACCCGCAGGACAGCCGCAACGCCATTCTCGAAATCCGCGGTGGTGCAGGTGGAGACGAAGCCGCCATTTTTGCAGGCGACCTCTTCCGCATGTACACCAAGTATTGTGAGGCTAAAGGCTGGAGACTGGATATATCCAGCGCCAACGAAGGCGCAGCCGGCGGTTTCAAGGAAATCATCTGCTCCGTAACGGGAGACAACGTATATGGCACGCTGAAATATGAATCGGGCGTACATCGCGTACAACGCGTGCCTGCCACCGAAACGCAGGGACGTGTACACACATCCGCCGCATCCGTGGCGGTACTGCCCGAAGCCGAAGAGTTCGATGTAGTCATCAACGAGGGAGAAATCAAATGGGATACCTTCCGAAGCGGCGGTGCGGGCGGTCAGAACGTAAATAAGGTGGAATCCGGCGTACGCCTGCGCTATAACTGGAAGAACCCGAATACGGGTGTCGTAGAGGAAATTCTCATCGAATGTACCGAAACGCGCGACCAGCCGAAGAACAAAGAACGCGCCCTGTCGCGCCTGCGTACCTTTATATACGACAAAGAGCACCAGAAATACATTGACGACATCGCTTCCAAGCGCAAGACAATGGTCTCTACCGGTGACCGCTCGGCAAAGATACGTACCTACAACTATCCGCAGGGACGTATTACCGACCACCGCATCAACTATACCATTTATAACCTTGCCGCCTTTATGGACGGTGATATTCAGGATTGCATCGACCATCTGATTGTTGCGGAAAATGCAGAGCGACTGAAAGAAAGCGAATTGTAGTTATGAAAGGGCTATCAGTAGAGAAAGCGTTTCACACGGTTACCGAAGCGTTTCAGAACTGCCTGAAGCGCTTCCCGGTTACGGTAGCCTTTATCTTTGCATTCACAGCCTATCTCATTCATCTGACATCAATAAGCTGGACAGGCGAAGAACGGTTGCTGTTTATAACCGGTTACTACCTGTCGGTAGGCATCCTGCTTTCGCTCACGCTTCATCTGTGGAGCGAAGAAGTAAAAAGCCGGATGTGGAAGACAGGCATACAACTTGCCGCACACGCCCTGCTCATAGCCGATGCTTTCCTGCTCTACCGTTATCTCGGTACAGAGAGTTCATGGATTGAAATCGGCATCGCCCACACGGCGGCCATTCTCACCATAGGGCTTTCCACATTCTTCCTCTCGTTCCTGCGCGAGAAGAATGACATTGCCAGTTGGAATTTTGCACTGAACGCTGTTTCTTCGTTCGCTGTTACACAAATCATAGGCCTCATCCTATGGGCAGGCATCAGTCTGCTGTTGTTCTCACTGCACCAGCTGTTCGACATCCATTTCAGCGGAAAGTGCTATGCCTATATCTATTATCTGTGCAGCATAACGCTCGCCTTGATACTGTTCCTCGGATTGTTGCCGCAGGGAGAGGACAAACACAACCGCGACCCCCACTCATCCGAATTCCTGAACGGCATCATACACTACCTGTTCCTTCCGCTTACAGCCGGATATCTGACAGTGCTTTACATGTATGCCGCCCGCATCCTTGTCAGTTGGGAACTGCCCACAGGCTGGGTGTCATGGCTCATCGTAGCATTAATGACGGTGTGCATCGCCATTCAATTCGGTCTGTATCCCGCACGCCTTGAAAATAACAAACGGTTTGACAACTGGATTGCCCGCTGGATGCCCGTACTGATACTGCCTCTGCTGTTGCTGATGACCATAGGCATCGTGCGCCGGTTCAACGATTACGGCATTACCGTTAACCGGCTCTATCTCGCCACACTCAACGGCTGGTTCTATTTTGTCTGTATCGGGTTGTTCGCCATCAAGGCACGGCGTATCAACTGGATACCCATTTCGTTTGCCATCATCTTTTTGCTGACATCGGCATTGCCCGTCAACTATGCCGGCATTACAAAGAATGTCATTCTTAACGAAATCAAAGCCGAGATGCAACGCAGTTGCCAGGCAAAAGCCCCCCTCTCGCTACAACAATATGAGGAATGGATGTACTCGCTGCCGGAAAAGCAGGCGATACGGATAAACAGTAAATTCAGATACCTGAACAGCTGGTTCGGCACGGAGAGCGTCACTCATCTGATAGACAGAAACGTAACCTACAACCTCTATTCCGTGGCAGCGGATACTGAAACAAATGCAGCGCCCGCCGGCACTGATAGCGGCAAGGTTACTTATAGCGGAGCAATCGACAGTCAAACGAACATCAGTGTTCCCAAAGGCTACACGCGATTTATCGCCATACCCAGCGACGGTATGTCAAGCCGCTTTCTTACCATCCCCCGCCAATATCTTGAAAATGGAATATTGCCCGTTTCACTCGATACCCGGACGGACAATCTGAACGATAGCGCATATATCGAACTCAGCACATTGGAAATGTTGGAAAAGAACAGCAAGCACGGTCATATACCGCCTACCTCTTTCCGATGCAATTCTCCCAAGAACCTGTTCATGCTGACTGCATTCGATATCCATTATGAAAAGAACAGTGACGAAGATATAAGAATGAGCATCAAGGGATATTTATTTAAAAAGTAAAACCATTAAACCAACAAATTGCGATATGAACAAACAACAACTCTTTGAGAATATCAAACGCAAGAAATCATTTCTCTGCGTTGGTTTGGATACGGACATCAAAAAGATTCCGGAACACCTGCTGAAAGAAGAAGACCCCATCTTTGTCTTCAACAAAGCGATTATCGATGCAACAGCCGACCTGTGTATCGCCTACAAACCGAATCTCGCTTTCTATGAGAGCATGGGAGTAAAAGGCTGGATTGCCTTTGAAAAGACCGTGAACTACATCAAGCAGAACTATCCCGACCAGTTTATCATCGCCGATGCCAAACGCGGCGACATCGGTAATACCTCTGCCATGTATGCACGTACTTTCTTTGAAGAACTGGACATAGACTCGGTAACCGTAGCTCCTTATATGGGCGAAGACAGCGTTACTCCATTCCTCACCTACGAAGGCAAATGGGTTATCCTGCTCGCACTGACCAGCAACAAAGGTTCGCACGACTTCCAACTGACGGAAGACAAAAACGGTGAACGTCTCTTTGAAAAAGTATTGCGCAAGTCACAGGAATGGGCAAACGACGAGCAAATGATGTACGTGGTAGGCGCCACCCAAGGACGTGCTTTCGAAGATATTCGTAAGATTGTTCCCAACCACTTCCTTTTAGTGCCCGGCGTAGGTGCGCAAGGCGGTTCATTGGAAGAGGTCTGCAAGTACGGCATGAACAAGACTTGCGGGCTGATTGTTAACTCCAGCCGCGGTATCATCTATGTAGACAAGACCGAAAATTTCGCAGCTGCTGCACGCAAAGCCGCACAGGAAGTACAGGCTCAGATGGCGGAACAGCTGAAAGCGATACTCTGAGAAGCAAATAAGAACTTATTTTAAACATAACCGGGCAGAATCAGGTGAACAACTACCCATTTCGCCGATTCTGCCCGGTTCGTATCAATACATGATAATCCCGCATGATATGCTCGAAGGTTTCAAAAGGACCAATCTGTCATAGCCCGCCACATTGCAAATGTTTTCAATGAAGGAGAACTTGACAGAGACAGTAATATGCAAATTTTGCATAATACTATCTCAAAATATAAACCTACTGCGATTTACAACTTAGAGGTTATCATCTCAACACGACTGGTGATGAACTTCCTTGTATAGCATCATATTTTGTCATCTCCTAAAAACAAATTACCTTTGTCCTCAAATACTTAGCTATGCCTTACGAACGTAAAATCATCAACGATCCGGTGTTCGGATTCATCAACATACCCAAAGGACTGCTGTACGACCTTGTACGACATCCCCTTTTGCAACGCCTCACCCGTATCAAACAATTGGGATTATCGTCCGTGGTGTATCCCGGCGCACAGCATACCCGGTTCCAGCACTCACTGGGGGCATTCTACCTTATGAGTGAAGCTATCCAGCAACTTACCGCCAAGGGAAACTTCATTTTCGACAGTGAAGCGGAAGCCGTACAGGCGGCTATCCTCATGCACGACATCGGGCACGGTCCGTTCTCGCATGTGCTTGAAGATACTATTGTAAAAGGTGTCTCGCACGAAGACATTTCCCTGATGCTCATGGAACGCATCAACAAAGAAATAAACGGGCAACTGACACTTGCCATCCAAATATTCAAGGACGAATATCCCAAGCGTTTCCTCCACCAGCTGGTAAGCGGACAACTGGACATGGACCGCCTCGACTACCTGCGCCGCGACAGCTTCTATACCGGAGTGACGGAAGGTAACATAGGTTCGGCGCGCATCATCAAGATGCTCGATGTAAAAGACGACCATCTGGTCGTAGAATCCAAAGGAATCTACTCTATCGAAAACTTCCTCACTGCACGCCGCCTGATGTACTGGCAGGTATATCTGCATAAGACATCGGTTGCCTACGAAAAGATGCTCATCAGCACCCTGCTGCGTGCCAAGGAGTTAGCCGGCAAAGGCGTGGACTTGTTTGCCCCGCCCGCACTGAAATTCTTTTTATACAATGATATCAACCGGGAAATATTCTACAATAACCCGGACTGCCTGGAAAACTTTATCCAACTGGACGACAACGATCTTTGGACTGCCCTGAAAGTATGGAGCACACATCCGGACAGGGTGCTTTCCACACTAAGTATGGGCATGGTTAACCGTAACATATTCAAAGTGGAAATCTCCACCGAACCTTTCAGCGAGGAGCGTAAAGAAGAAATCACCCGGCAAATCGGCAAACAGCTGGACATCCCTCTTTCCGAAGCCGGTTATTTTATCTCTACCCCAAGCATTGAGAAGAATATGTACGACCCGGCAGACGACAGCATCGACATCCTGTACAACGACGGCTCCATTAAAAACATAGCCGAAGCATCGGACATGCTCAACATCTCCCTACTCTCAAAAAAAGTAAAAAAGTACTACTTATGTTATCAACGTTTGCATAGATAAGTATAAAATATTCACCGCAGGACAAGGATATATAAAAAAAAAGTCCGTTATTTGTGTTTTGAAACCATCTAACAACAATAAAACATGGAGTTCTCTGCTAAACAAATTGCAACATTTATACAAGGAGAAATCGTAGGAGACGAGAATGCAACCGTGCATACCTTCGCCAAGATTGAAGAAGGAATACCGGGGGCAATCTCTTTCTTATCCAACCCTAAATACATACCTTATCTGTATGAAACCCAATCGAGTATTGTTTTGGTTAATAAGGATTTCACTCCCGAACAGGAAGTAAAAGCTACCATGATTAAGGTAGACAATGCCTACGAAAGCCTTGCCAAATTATTAAACCTGTATGAACAGAGCAAACCGAAACGCACCGGCATCGACCCGCGCGCATACGTTGCCGAAACTGCCAAAATAGGCAAAGATGTTTACATTGCGCCTTTTGCTTATGTAGGAGACCATGCAGAAGTGGGCGACAATACGGTAATTCATCCGCATGCCACTATCGGAAGCGGTGCTAAAGTAGGCAATGATTGCATTATTTACGCAAATGCAACAATCTACCACGATTGTCGCGTAGGCAACCGTTGCATCCTGCATGCCGGTTGTGTAATCGGTGCAGACGGTTTCGGTTTCGCCCCCACTCCCGAAGGGTATGAAAAGATTCCCCAAATCGGAATCACCCTATTGGAAGACAATGTGGAAATCGGCGCCAATACGTGTGTAGACCGTGCCACGATGGGAGCGACTATCGTTCACAGCGGTGTAAAACTGGATAATCTGGTGCAGGTGGCACATAATGATGAAATCGGTTCGCATACGGTAATGGCGGCCCAAGTGGGCATAGCCGGTTCCACCAAAGTAGGCGAATGGTGTATGTTTGGCGGTCAGGTGGGTATAGCCGGACACATCCACATCGGAAACAAAGTGAACCTTGGCGCACAATCCGGTGTTCCCAGCAGTATTAAAGAAGGCAGTGTATTAATAGGTACGCCGCCTATGGAAGTGAAGCCCTACTTCAAGTCACAGTCCGTATTCCGCAAGCTGCCGGATATGTACTTTGAGTTGAATGCGCTCCGCAAAGAACTCGATGAATTAAAAAAACAATTAAATAAGTAACCAATGTTGAAACAAAAGACTCTGAAAGACAGCTTTTCACTCAGTGGGAAAGGTCTTCACACTGGACTTGATCTGACCGTTACTTTCAACCCTGCTCCGGACAATCACGGATATAAGATTCAGCGTACCGACCTGGAAGGTCAGCCTATCATTGACGCTGTTGCCGATAACGTGACCGAAACGACACGCGGCACCGTGCTTTCCAAAAACGGGGTTAAGATAAGTACCGTAGAGCACGGCATGGCTGCGCTTTACGCTTTGGGCATAGATAACTGCCTTATTCAGGTGAACGGTCCGGAATTTCCTATCCTGGATGGAAGTGCCCAATATTATGTCAACGAAATAGAACGTGTAGGTACGGTGGAACAAAGTGCCGTAAAGGATTTCTATATCATCAAATCCAAGATTGAATTCCGTGACGATGCCACCGGCTCATCCATCATCGTATTGCCCGATGAAAACTTCAGTCTGAACGTACTGGTATCCTACGACTCGACCATCATCCCCAACCAGTTTGCCACATTGGAAGATATGGCAAAGTTCAAGGATGAAGTAGCAGCCAGCCGCACTTTCGTATTTGTACGTGAGATAGAACCGCTGTTGCAAGCCGGACTTATCAAAGGCGGCGACCTGGACAACGCCATTGTTATCTATGAACGTGAAATGCCGCAGAATGCCTATGACAAGCTTGCCGACGTAATGGGCGTGCCTCACATGGACGCCAAACAGTTGGGTTACATCAACCACAAACCGCTGGTATGGCCCAACGAATGCGCCCGCCACAAACTGCTGGACGTTATCGGCGACCTGGCTCTGATTGGCAAGCCCATCAAGGGACGTATCATTGCCACACGTCCGGGACATACCATCAACAACAAGTTTGCCCGCCAGATGCGTAAGGAAATCCGTCTGCACGAGATACAGGCCCCTACTTACGACTGCAACCGCGAACCCATTATGGATGTAAACCGCATCCGTGAACTGTTGCCGCACCGCTATCCGTTCCAACTGGTAGATAAAGTAATTGAGATAGGTGCCAACTACATCGTAGGTGTCAAGAACGTAACAGCCAACGAACCTTTCTTCCAGGGACACTTCCCGCAAGAACCCGTCATGCCGGGCGTATTGCAGGTAGAGGCCATGGCGCAGACAGGCGGTTTACTTGTTCTGAACTCCGTAGACGAACCCGAACGCTATTCCACCTACTTTATGAAGATAGACGGCGTCAAGTTCCGCCAGAAAGTAGTGCCGGGAGATACTTTGATTTTCCGTGTCGAACTGCTGGCTCCTATCCGCCGGGGTATCTCTACTATGAAAGGCTATGTATTTGTAGGCGAAAAGGTAGTGTGTGAGGCTGAATTTATGGCTCAAATAGTAAAAAACAAGTAAATTAATTATGATAAGTCCCTTAGCGTATATTCATCCCGAAGCGAAAATCGGGGAAAACGTAGAGATTGCTCCTTTTGTTTTCATCGACAAGAATGTGGTAATCGGCGATAACAATAAGATTATGGCGAATGCCAACATTCTGTACGGTTCACGCATCGGCAACGGGAATACAATCTTTCCCGGAGCTGTAATCGGTGCTATCCCGCAAGACCTGAAATTCCGGGGAGAAGAGACTACCGCCGAGATAGGCAATAATAATACCATCCGCGAGAACGTGACAATCAACCGGGGTACAGCTGCCAAAGGAAAGACAATCGTTGGCAGCAACAACCTGCTGATGGAAGGTGTACATGTTGCACACGATGCCTTTATCGGCAACGGTTGCATCATCGGCAATTCCACAAAAATGGCAGGCGAGATTGTCATAGACGACAATTCCATCATCAGCGCCAACGTACTGATGCACCAGTTCTGCCACGTAGGCGGATTCGGCATGATACAGGGCGGATGCCGCTTCAGCAAAGACATACCGCCGTACATCATAGCCGGACGGGAGCCCATCTGCTATGCAGGCATCAACATCGTGGGACTGCGCCGTCGCGGTTTCTCCAACGAAACCATCGAGGCCATTCACAACGCCTACCGCATTATCTATCAAAGTGGACTGAACAATACGGAAGCTTTGAAAAAGATTGAGAATGAAATGGAAATGACCCCAGAAATCAGCTATATTGTAAACTTTATACGCGAATCGGCTCGCGGCATTATTCCTGCAAGCAAATAAAAAGTTAATAATATGATATATAGATTTACCCTCATCTCCGATGAAGCGGACGACTTCATCAGAGAAATACAGATTGACCCGGAAGCCACGTTCTATGATTTTCATGAAGCCATCGTGAAATCAGTAGGTTATACCGACGACCAGATGACCTCTTTCTTCATCTGCGACGATGATTGGGAAAAGGAAAAAGAAGTTACCCTCGAAGAAATGGACGACAATCCGGAAATAGACAGTTGGGTGATGAAAGACACTCAGGTCAGCGAATTGGTAGAGGACGAAAAGCAGAAACTTCTGTACGTGTTCGACTACATGACAGAACGTTGTTTCTTCATCGAACTCTCCGAAATCATTACCGGCAAGAATATGACCGGAGCAAAATGCACCAAGAAAGCCGGAGAGGCTCCCAAGCAGACCGTTGACTTTGAAGAAATGGCTGCTGCCAGCGGCTCGCTCGACTTGGACGAAAGTTTCTACGGCGACCAGGACTTCGACATGGAAGACTTCGATAAAGAAGGATTCGGCGGTTTGGACGATGGAGCCGCAGGTATTGCTTACGAAGACGACAAATTCTGATAAACCGGTTCGGGCGAATAGCACCTGCTCCAATGACAACGAGACTTCCCTTGAGGATACATTCGTTTCAAAGGATGCAATTGTTTTTCGCCCGAATTATTTTGTTGCAATCTCATGAAAACATTGATAGTACTTATAGGCCCCACGGGAGTAGGAAAGACAGAACTCAGTCTCCGACTGGCGGAACACTTCGGAACATGTATCATTTCCGCCGATTCACGACAGCTTTATGCCGATTTGAAAATCGGTACGGCCGCCCCTACCCCGGAACAACTGCAACGGGTACGGCATTACTTTGTAGGCACACTGCAACTGACCGACTATTACAGTGCCGCCCAATATGAAGCCGAAGTACTGCAACTTCTTGAGCAACTCTATACCCAGCACGAGGTCGTACTCCTGACCGGCGGCTCCATGATGTACGTAGATGCCGTATGCAAAGGCATTGACGACATTCCTACCGTAGATGCCGAAACCCGCCGGCTTATGCTGCACAAATACGAAACGGAAGGTTTGGAGCACCTCTGTGCCGAACTGAAACTGCTGGACCCGGAATATTACAAAATCGTAGACCTGAAGAACCACAAACGGGTAATCCACGCACTGGAAATCTGTTATATGACTGGCAAGACCTACACCTCTTTCCGCACACAGCAAAAGAAAGAACGCCCCTTCCGCATCATCAAAATAGGACTCACCCGTGACCGTGAAGAATTATATGCCCGTATCAACCAACGCGTAGAACAGATGATAACGGACGGACTGGTAGAGGAAGCCCGCAGTGTCTACCCTCACCGTGCACTCAATTCACTGAACACCGTAGGCTACAAGGAAATCTTCAACTATCTGGACGGTGAATGGACACTGCCTTTTGCCATTGAGAAAATCCAGCAGAATTCACGCATCTACTCCCGTAAGCAGATGACGTGGTTCAAGAGGGACGAAGAGATACGCTGGTTCCATCCGGAACAAGAAACGGAGATACTTGCATATCTCCGTTCCCAGCTATCGTAAACCTGCCCGCAACCGGCACAGCCCCTAAAACCTTTCCGAGCCTTTGCACCCGGCTATCGTCAAGGCAAAGCCGTTATTGTCTTTTTCAGCCTTATGTCCTGGCTGGATGCGCCTATCATAACCTCAAACTCGCCCGGCTCCACTGTCCAGTTCATATTGCGGTCCAGAATCTGCAAGTCTTCCGGCTTCAAGGAGAAAGTGACCTGCCTGGTTTCACCCGGTTGCAAGGATACCCTCTCAAAACCGCGCAACTGCGAATCGTAGGTAATGACACTGCTCACCTTATCGCGTACATACAATTGCACCACCTCGTCACCCGCACGTTTTCCAGTATTCGTAACGTTGACTTTAATCGTATATTCGCCCTGCGTATTATGCTGTTGCAACGGAGAGACTTCCAAATCGGAGTAAGCAAAAGTCGTATAGCTCAGACCGAAACCGAACGGATACAGTTCGCCGATGACGCGTGTTGCGCCCGAACCGTTTGGACCGGAATGCGGTTGAGCGCCATGCGAACCGGGTTTGAAAGGGAAGTTCAGCTCTATCTGTCCTACGCTCTTAGGGAAAGTCACTGTCAGCTTGCCGCCCGGATTATGCTCGCCAAACAGAGTCTCCGCAATCACCGTTCCCCCCTGACAACCGGGAAACCACGACTCCAAGATGGCTGGGATATAAGCATTTGCCCAGTTGACGGTGAGCGGCTGCCCGTTTATCAGCACCAGTATCACCGGCTTTCCCGTTGCATGCAATGCCTCAAGTAATTGCTGCTGGCGTCCCGGCAAGTCGAGCGAAGTACGCGAACGGCTCTCTCCCGTACGATACTCATCCTCGCCAAGCACGGCAATAATGACATCACTTTCACCGGCTTTTGCTACGGCTTCGGCAATGCCTTGTTTTTCCTGTTCGCTCATGGGCGCAGGCAATATCTCCGTGGCAGGCCAACCTGCATCCACAATATCACAGCCTTTGGCATAATCCACTTCGGCAATGCCTTTCAGATAATTACGCAAACCGGCAAGCACGGTAACCGTCTCCAGTCCGTTAGGGCCGTAACGGCTGGTCATAAAGTTATCCTCATCAGCCAATGGGCCGGTCACCAGCACCTTCTTTATCTGCCGTTTATCCAGCGGAAGGATATTATTCTCGTTTTTCAGAAGCACAAGTGCCTGTTGCTGCATCTGCTTCACAAAATCCATATTCCGGTCTGCCCCGCCTACTCTGTCGGCGGCTTTCGTATCGGCTACATAAGGTTGGTCGAACAGTCCCAAGCGGAATTTCACCCGCAGCACTTCCGACACACGCTTGTCTATCACAGCCATTGAAATCTTCTTTTCTTCCAGCAACCGGCGGATGGGCAGAATAAAATCGGAAGGCGGAGTAAAGTGGGTACGCACATTCAAACCGGCTTCCAAAACCTGACGCACAGCCTCATCATAGGTATCCGCCACATGATGCTTGGACTCCACAAACTCCACAGCCTCGCTGTCGCTCACCACATAGCCGTCGAAGCCATACTCCTCGCGCAGCAATTCCGTCAGAAAATAGTAGCTGGCGGATACGGGCACACCGTCCCAATCGTTATAACTGCTCATCACTCCCATAGGATGCGAGTTCTGAATGACCTTCTTAAAAGGATAAAGAAACAGTTCGTGCAACTCGCGCGGAGCCACATGCGGGTCGGTACGGCAATTCCCGTCACGCCCGCCTTTGGGCACACTGTAAACTGCATAGTGCTTCAAAGTAGCAGCTACTCCCTGTGACTGGATGCCGTTCACCATTTCCGTTCCCAAAGCCGCTATCAGATAGGGTTCTTCTCCATAACACTCCAATGTACGTCCCCAACGCGGGTCGCGTACGATATCCAGTATGGGAGCATACACATTGGTATATCCCAACGCTTTCGCCTCTTGTCCGGCTATGACACCGGCACGGCGAACAAGCTCTTTGTTCCAGGTGCTTCCGATGGCAATAGGAGCAGGCAACGGCGTGGCTTTGGTGTGGTTCAGTCCGTGAATCCCCTCATTCGTGAAGTCAACGGGAATCCCCAAACGGGTTTCCTCCACAAACCAGCGCTGCACGGTATTGACGGCCTCGGCATGATTGCTGAAAGGGTACAATAAACCGGGAACCTGCGCAGACTTCTTTCCCACGCCGTTCAGCATCTCATCGATATTGGCAATGCCGTCTTTCCATATTTCGTTTTTCCAACCGGCAACGGGCAGGGAATCCTTTAACACACGTCCGTAGCCGTAAAGAGTTGCCAGTTGGCAGGTTTTCTCTTCCACTGACATTTGGGAGAGCAGGTCGGCTACCCACTTTTCAACCGGTTGGGAAGGGTCTTCATAAATGTCCTTCACCCCGTTCTTGTTGAAATCGATCCAACCGTTCCGATACATTTTCTTGTTTTGCGCCTGCACATTTCCGGCAAGCCCCAGACAAAGAGCGGAAATGCAGATAATCAGTTTGTGTTTCATGTATAAAATCAATAATAAGTAATTAAAATTCAAACAATTCCGCATATTCGGCTTCAATGAACGCATCCAGTTCATTATAGAGCGACTGCATCGCCTTTACATCCGCTTCCCCTTTCCTGCGCCACTCTTTCAATACCGGTACGGTGCGCCGGAACACCTCATCCTCTACCGGAGCCAGCAACTGCATATAGCCGTTCTTATCGGCATTATAAAGCCTTTCCCAGTTCATATAGCGGTTGCTGCCCATACCTTGCCCGTAAGAGAAAACATCCCCTGCCAGTATTACCGACCAATTGCCCAAAGGAGAAGCCTTCTTTGCTTCATCACGAACCAGCAACCTCGGCAAAGCCTTGTCCGCCCCTTTCACCCAGACGGGCATTGCCACTCCGGTAGGCGGATACCCCAGAATTGTCCACATCGTAGTGAGTTCGGGCCGCTCCCCTTCTTTCACGCCCTGCACCACCACCGAACTTGCCGTACTGCTGCGTGCGATGAAGTCCTGGTCTACAAACCACCCCGTTGTCTTAGGACGATTGAAATCCCCGCTCTTCAAATCAATCCCCAAAAGCGGATTGGCAAAAGAGCGGGAAAGCTCCCTGAATATCCATTGCGGCGTAATCTGTCCCGTAGCAGAGGCCGGCATCAGCAGTTTATCTTCCTGCATAAAGCGGACATAACCCGCTCCCTCATTCACCTTGCCGGAAAAAGAGAAGTTGGTGCGTGCAATGTACCCGCAAGGCGCATCCTTAGGATTGTTGGCATCGTACATCACATACTCGTAATAATCCACTTCGAACATGGCAGCACCGCCTTTGGCATCAATCACACCGAAGTTGGCCTCTATCAGGCTGGGCTTGGACAGCGTATCGAGAAATTGTCGGAAATCCTTCACCGTGGCACACACTTCCAACGCACGCCGCATTACCCGTCCGTTGGCCTCTCCACGCTCCTCACCGGGTTTCAGCTCGACCAGGTTATAGGATTGCGTATTCATAATGGAGAAGCCCGCGGCGTTCGTACCTATCCACACATCCGTCGGATTGTCTTCCACACTGTTCACAACGGCTACAAAAGGATAGCGACCGCCGGAGAAGTATCTCACGCTGTTTTGCAGAAAGTCCGTATCGCGGTTCTTCCACAACAAAGGACGTCCGTCGGGGGTAACCTTGCCGGAAATTACGGCAGAAGTACAGGCGGAAAGCGGCCCGGCGCTTCCCAAAGATACAATGGCGGCAATCAAAGCCAATAAAGTCCGTTTCATAGCAAAGAAGTTTTACCGTTAGTCTCGACAAAGATAAAAAATCAATCCGGATTAGTATATCATACCGGTCAAAATACCTACAAATAGCGATTGCAGTTCTCGAAGAAAAGCCGTTACTTTGCGCCCGAAACATAGAGTGGAAAGGAATAACCTGCAATGAATGAACAACATAAATATCGGGCTACGGACAAGATGAGCGACCTCATCTGCGACAATTACTCCTTATTAATGGTGATGAGCCGTTTCGGGCTGTCGCTCGGCTTCGGAGACAAGAGTGTAAAGGATGTCTGCGAAGCCCAGCATGTAGACTACCGCACTTTCCTCGCCGTAGCCAATTTCATCAGCGAGGAGCAATACTCGTACAGTGCGGACAATGATTCATTCTCGATTCCGGCACTGATGGATTATCTGAAACGCGCACACGCCTACTTCCTCGACTTCAACCTGCCTGCCATGCGCCGCAAGCTGATAGAAGCCATAGACTGCTCCAGAGACAATGACGTGGCCTACCTCATCCTTAAGTTCTTTGACGAATACGCCAAAGAAGTGCGCCGCCACATGGAATACGAAAACAAAGCCGTCTTCACTTACGTGGAGCAACTGCTGCAAGGCAGACCGTCCGATGTGTACAACATCGCCACTTTCGCCAGCAAGCACAACCAGATAGACACCAAGCTGAAGGAACTGAAAAACATCATCATCAAGTACTATCCGGAAAAAGAGAACAACAATCTTCTGAACGCCGTCCTTTTCGACATCTTCAATTGCGAACAGGACCTTGCATCGCATTGCCAGGTAGAAGACTATATGTTTGTTCCCGCCGTAGCGCAAATAGAAAAAAGGCTGAAAGATGAACAATAATATTTCTCTGAAAATAGTTGTTGCAGAAACTTCGGTCATTGTACGAAGTGGTCTTGCGGCAGTGCTCAAACGCATTCCCAATCTGAATGCGCACCCCATTGAGGTGTCGTCACCGGAAGCATTGCAGAACTTTATACATCTGCACACTCCCGACATTGTAATCGTAAACCCTACTTTCGGCGGTTGGTTCGACCTGCCCTCTTTCAAGACAAACCATAACGGAAACAGTATCAAATACATCGCATTGGTATGTTCCGTCATCGACAATAACGCGCTGAAAGAGTATGACGAAAGCATCGCCATCTGTGACGATATCGAAATGATTACCAGTAAAATCAACCACCTTCTCCACGCTGAAGAGGAAGAAGAGAAAGACAACGAACAGGAAACGCTCAGCCAACGTGAAAAGGAAATCATTACCTGCGTCGTAAAAGGCATGACCAACAAGGCGATTGCCGACAAACTGTATCTGTCTATCCATACCGTCATCACCCACCGCCGCAACATTGCACGCAAGCTGCAGATACATTCTCCCGCAGGCCTCACCATCTATGCCATTGTGAACAAGCTGGTGGAACTGAGCGATATTAAAGACACTTTATAATCCTTTCTTCCACACAGCCTGCCGGAAGAAAGAATGCAAAACCCGTTTCCCCATAGGAGAAAAACATATTGACCTGCCGCTGGAACTTCATCAGTCCGGCAGGTATCTCCGCCACATCCGCCACAAAACAAATCCCCGCTTCACGATGTCGCATCGGAAAACGGGGATCCTTTTATCTTCATAAAAGTGGTTACGTAATTATGACTAACTAATTCATTCTTTAAATCTGATGTTGCAAAGATACGGCATCGCACCCGATGCCGCAATCACCTGATATAGGTATATTAAAGAACAACAGTCATTATAAATAGGTAACGCCGCCATTCAACCATGTATTTCTGCCAACCCTATCCCTTTGCCACCTCTTCCTTAACCGCTGCGGACAATTGCTCCAGTGCTTTTTGCAGCACCGAACGGGGACAGCCTACATTCAACCGCATAAAGCCTTCTCCCGGTTTGCCGAACATCGTCCCGTCATTCAGGGCTAGATGAGCTTTTTCTGCAAACAGTCTTGCCAACTTCTCTTGCGGCAGGCCCAATGCCCTACAATCCAGAAAAACGAGATAAGAGGCCTGCGGGCGTATCATACCGATGCCCGGAACATGTTCTTTCAGATAATTCTCCGTAAAGTCGATATTGGCCTGTACATATCCGAGTACCTGTTCCAGCCACTCTTCACCGTGCGTATAGGCAGCTGCAGCGCCGATGTAAGCAAATAAATGCCCTTCGCAGAACTCGCCCGCTTCCATAAACTCCCGGAAACGCCGACGAATATCCTCATTCACCGCTATGGCA
>ERZ773241.1847-NODE-1847-length-18841-cov-50.476472_pt1 | contig 18841 bp, 13 predicted proteins | sample MGYA00580989_ERZ773241 | MGnify/ENA primary metagenome ERZ773241 (study PRJEB29015, sample SAMEA2737804) | human gut metagenome | biome: human gut; feature: human-associated habitat; material: faeces | place: China | collected 2012 ... | reverse complement strand
CCGGAGCGGTGCTTAAGCCGCAAGGCGGGAATTGTGCGGTGTTGCCTTAGGAGTTAGCAAAACGCGCACAGCGCCGATAAATATCGGGCGCTGTGCGCGTTTTTTGTATGATGACGAGGAAGAAAATGTATTGAAGGGGAAGAAAGGTAAAATTTTGCCGCGAACAGAAAAAGAGATTTGTAGGGGACGATGCTTGCATCGTCCCGTGGGGCGGGCCGTAACGTGGGCAGGTGGTACAATTTTATGATGTCTCTCTGCGGCGGGATGAGGACATCCCGCCCTACAGATATGATTTATGGTACACTCTGTAATAAAGATGGCGGGCGCACAATGTGCGCCCCTATGGTCTCTATAAACGAAAAGGTTAATACATAGAATGCAGAACTCTGCGGTCCACCGAAATTATTTATTATTATTTATTCTTTTTTCATTCAAACAAAAACGCGCCCTCCCTTGCGGGAAGGCGCATTTGATTTAATCGTGCCGGATGGCCTCCAGGGCGCTGATGCGAACGGCGCGGCTGGCGGGAACGATGCCGGAAAGCAGGCCCACCACCACGGCAAAACCGATGGCGGCCAGCACCAGCCAGATAGGAATGATGGACATGACGGTTCCGCTGCCGGAATCAGACATGTAAATTCCACCGCCGTAATACATCGAATCGCTGCTGCCCATCAGGGAGCTGAGGTCGATGGTGGCGTTGATGCCCAGCTTCATCAGCAGGGCGTTCAGGCCGTATACGATCATCGTCATGTTGTTCATGCCAAAGCTGATGATGTAGCTTAAAATCGTACCGGCTACGCCGCCGATAAAGCCGATCATACCGCTTTCAATCAGGAACATCCGCCGGATGTTGCCAATCTCGCAGCCCAGAACTTTCATCACGCCGATCTCACGGGTGCGCTCGTAAATGGCCATCGTCATGGTGTTGGCGATGTTCAGCGCGGCAACAAACAGGCTGATGGCCGCCAGACCCGCCAGGCGCAGCTGGCGCTGTGCGGTCTGCTGCTGCATCTGCTTGCGGTAATCCATCATGGAGCTGATCTGGTAGCCTTCCTCTTTTAAGGTATCGCAGATTTTATCCACATTCTTGATGTCATCGACCTTAATGTACACTTCGTTATAGGTCACTTTTTTGGGGTTAAAATCCGTTTTGGCCAGCTTGCTGTAGGCTTCGCTCAGCATCAGAAGGTCATTCAGGCGGAAAGTAATGCCGTATTGCAGCATGTAATCCTGGGATTCTTCCGAGACAACGCCAACGATTTTGAGCTTGTAGCTCTGGGTTTTGGGGCTCTCGGTGTCACCATTGGTCAGGGTCAGGGTAAAGGTATCCTTGGTAGCATCCACAAAGGGCGGCAGCTGGTTGCCGTTGGCATCGGTTTCGCCGCTCCAGCGCTGGCGTTTGGAGCTGTTTTGGCTGCGGCGGGTATCCTCAAACTGATACAAAAACTCCTTGCCCACCACAACGGGGATCACATCCTTGCCGTAATTCACGCCGCTTTTGGGCCAGTCGCCGCTTTCCAGCTTGTTGTCCAGCAGGGGCATGGTGTCCGGGTCCAGGCCGAGAACGCTCCATACATAACTGGCGCGGTAGCGGTTGTTTTTGCCTGCTTCTACATACAGGTTCAGGTCCGGCTGGTAATAGGGGGTGACAGCCGTAACATGGTCGATCTTGCGGAACCGCTGGACGGCTTCGTTATCCAGCTTGACCTCCTGCCCATTGATGTTCTGGCTGCCGTAGTTGTATACCTCAATCTTGGTCAGGCCGCCCATATTTTTGAGCATTTCGTCGTTGTTATGGCTTTCCGCAATGCCCATGGAGATCATAACGATAACCGCACAGATGCCCACAACGACGCCCACAACGGTCAGTGCCGTGCGGCCCTTGCGGCGGGACAGGTTGGTGACAGCCAGCCCGATCTGGTCAGATATCTTCATCGTTGCCTTCCTCCAGCTTGGCAAGTGCGGCGGCCTTCTTCTTTTTGCGTACCACCACAACGATCACAACTACCACCACGATCACAGCAGCGCCGATTGCCAGATAGGCCCACAGGGGCAGGCCGGTCTGCTGGGGCTGCATGTCATCCATGTTAGAGTCCATATCGCCAGAATCGCCGTAGTCCATGGCCGGCTGAACAGAGAAGGAAAAATCTTTGCTGACGGTTTTCAGGGTGCCGTTGGCGTCCTCATAGGTCAGGGTGATGGTACCGTTGCAGGTGCCTTCCTGGGTGGGGGTCATGTCAAAATCCACGCTGTTGGAGGAACCGGCGTTCAGGTTGCCAATGTACTGCACAGTGGTGTCGGCGCCCAGATTGTCACCGGAAAGGGTGGCTTCCAGGTTGGAAAGGGCGTTGCGGCCCTTGTTGACAAAGTTCAGGGTAACGGAAGCGGAATCGCCCAGCGTAATGCTGTCGCTGAGTTCCAGCTGGCCCAGCTCAAAGCGGTCCGGCTGAGATACCGGAACCGAGATGGTGGTGGACATACCGGTAACGGCCTTGTTGGTGTCCGCGCCGGTACCCACACTGTTCACGGTAATGTTGGCCACGCCGCCGGTAAAGCCGGCGCTGGGGGTCAGACTGAAGCTGACATCACGGGTGGACTTGGGGGCCATGGTGCCCAGATAGCTGCTCAGGCTGCCGCTGGTCATGGTGATGCCGTCCGGCAGGGTCAGCGAGATGACCACATCGTTCAGGTTCTCCTGGCCGCCGGTGGCGTACAGGGTCAGGGTCAGGGTAAAGGGCGTCCCGGCCACAACCGCTTCATTGCCGTAGCTGGAAGCGCGGATCATCAGGTTGGGGGTATCGGGGTCTTCGTCCACACACTGGCCCAGGGTAACGCTGAGCTGCTGCATCGCCACGGTGGAATTCAGGTAGCTCAGGTTGATGGGCACGCTGTTGCCGCCGCCGTTGTAGATCACATCGCGGAACAGCAGTACATAGCTGTAGTAACCGGCACCGTTGGCGTCGGTTTCCTCGTACAGCTGGCCAACTTCGGCGTTGCCGGTAAAGGTGAACACGGAGGAGTTGATGCGGGCAGAGATCTGGTCCGCGGGAATGAAGTTGTTGTAAGCACCGTAATCCGCCACGCGCAGAATCAGGTTAAACCGGCTGTCCCGGTCAATGGTGGTGATCTCGCCGCCTGCGGCATCGGTCACGGTCTGAGCAATGATGTAGGCCGAGCCGCTGTTGTTGGGGGCACTCTGGCCGTTGTCCGTCGGGGCGGGGGTCACGGTAGGCTCGGCGGTTGCTGTCGGTACAGGGGCAGAGGTTACGTCTTCGGCAAGGGCGGGCATGGCAGCCACGCTGCCGAAGAGCATGACGGCCGCCAGCAGGGCGGCAAAACGGGAAGCTTTTTTCACTCCGGGGTCCTCCTTAAATTGATTCCATCTTTTTCTATGGCTTTGATATTCCTGAATGAGTGGGCAAAATTTACGGTTTGGGTTGTTCGGGCTGCTGGGCTGCGGCAGCAGGGGCTGCGTAAGAGGCAAGCTCGGCTGCGGTTTTCTGGTGAACTTCGCCGCTGGCAGAGTCGCCGCCGATCCGCATGTTGCCCTCCAGGCTGGCGAACAGGGCTTCGCGGTTGCGCTCCCTTGTGGCGGGATCCTGCACCACATCGGACTGCACCTTGCCGTCCAGAATGGTAATAATGCGGTCTGCACAGGAGGCCAGCTCCGGTTCATGGGTGACCATGACAAAGGTGGTGCCCATCTGCTTGGATATTTGCAGCATGCGGTAGAGCACCTGTTTGGATGTGATAGAGTCCAGGTTGCCGGTGGGTTCGTCCGCAAAGATCACGCGCGGCTTGCTGACAAAGGCGCGGGCGATGCCCACGCGCTGCTGCTGGCCGCCGCTCATCTCGGTGGGCATGTGTTCGGCACGGCCGCCAAGGCCCATGTTTTTTAACTCTTTGCGGGCCATGGCAAGGCGCTGGGAGCGGGAAATGCCCTTGAACATCAGCGGCAGAGCAACGTTTTCGGCCGCCGTCATGGTGGGCAGCAGGTTGTAGCTCTGAAAAATAAAGCCCAGGTGTGCCTGGCGGAACTTGGCCAGCTCATCTTCGGTCATAGCGCTGATCTCGTGCGAACCGATGAATACCTTGCCGCGGGTCGGTTTTTCCAGCCCGGCCAGCTGATTCAGCAGGGTGCTTTTGCCACTGCCGGACTGGCCCACGATGCAGCAGAATTCCCCTTTTTCAATGGAGATAGAAACATCGTTCAGGGCAACGACCCGTTCTTTGCCCACGGCATACACCTTGCGCAGGTTGACGGTATGGATAATGGGTGCCATTTCAGCCCTCCCTTTTTGACAAAATCCTATACCTCTATACTATATCACATTTTACCCCCGGCGGAAAGGGGGCGGAGTTGTAAAATTGCGGTGGGGCGAAGGAAGTAGTTAGGAGTTAGGAGGTAGAAGTTAATTAGGAATTAGAAATTAGGAATTGGGGCGGGGAAAGGTGGTGGGTAGGGCAGCCACCCCTCTGGCCGCCGGAAAGGGGGGCTGCAAAGGTTCGGTAGGGCGGGGTCACCTGACCCCGCCGGTGCGTGGGGAATGGAGCAAAATAAATTTGTGATGAATCATGAAACTATATGTAGGGGACGGCGTCCTCGACGTCCCGGAGGGGGCTGGGAATGAAATTTTGTTGAGGGATATATGGCAGGGGTTCTCTGCGCCATGAACCTTAAAATTATCATAAAAAATGCCGCGGCCCGGTGGGGCGGCGGCAAATAGGGATGGGTTATAGATATTCTTCAAAAAATTCTGCGGTGGCGGATTCAATGCGGCGGCGGACGGAGAAATCGTCGATTTTTTTGCCGGATGCGGCGGTGAAATTGTGAGTGGCGTCCTCATACTGGCCGGTCAGGTCCACCAGAGGGCCGCTGTGTTCGGCGGCAGCCTGGCGGGTCAGGTCAATGGTGGTCTGGCTCAGCAATTCGGCATCCCCGGCGGTATAAGCCAGCAGCAGAGGGCCGTTGTAGGTGCGCAGGCTGGCGGTGGGGTCCTGGTCGGCAACCTGCTGCACAAAATCGGCGCTGATCGTTACGCCCCACTTGGGCAGGTCCAGCACGCCGTTCTGTATGGCACCGTCATAAATAGCCTGGCGGCCCTCGGCGCTGTGGTCCAGAAATTCCAGCCCGTCCAGCCCTGTGTTATCCGCCGGTGCCCACAGGGCGGCGGCTTTGATGGAATCTTTCAGGTAGACGCTGACGGCGCGGCCGCCCATGCTGTGGCCCAGCAGGCCGATGCGCTCCGGGTCGGCACCCACAGTGTCGGTCAGGTAGGTGATGGCAGAAGTGATATCATCCCGCATGTTGGCGGGGGTGTAAGCGGTGAACGGCTCCTCGCTTTCGCCGCTGCCCGCAAAGTCAATGGCGATGCTGGCAATGCCGTGCTGGGCCAGCGTTTTGGCCAGCGGCTTGGCGTGGCCGTCCAGCTGGCGGTTGCCGGTAAAGCCGTGGCAGATCACCACGGCAGGCATGTTTTCGGCATTGGCAGGGGTGGTCAGCGTGGCATGGATGCTGCCGCGCTCGCCGGGGATGGTAAGCTGCTGCACCTGAACGGATGCCCCACAGCCGGAAAACAGCACCACCGCCGCGCAGACGGCTGCGGCCAGCAGCACCGCAAAAAAGGAACGCAGATGTTTCATGCAGATTCCCCCTTTCTTAGGGTGTAGCTGAAAAGGCGAAAAATTCGTCGGCTTCTTTGCTTTCAGATACATCTTGGGGGTGAGTATACCACACTGCCCCGGCAATAACAACCACCGCGACGTAAACAAACCGTGAACAAACCATCAATTTACACTGGTAAAAAATTGGTTACGACCGCCTACGGGGCGGAGGTTTACTGCCCCGGTTCCCACATGGCAACGGGGGTCATGATGGTGGGATCACTGGCGGGGGCAAGGTACTGCTGGTAGGTCTGGAACCAGTTGTCCGAAAGATCATCATACACCCAGGAAAGCAGCAACAACTGGCCTACAGGGGATTCGGCGGCAATATAGGTGCTTTCACCTGCCTGCCAGCTGGTGTGGAACACGCTGCCGGCGGCAAAGTTCAGCAGCAGGCTTTCGCCGCCCTGACCGCTGTTGGAGCGAAACAGCATCATGGTGCCCCATTTTTGGGAGTAGAGGTTGGCAACCGTGGAAGAACCCAACAGATAACCGTAAGGATAATCGGAACGGTCGATCCCCAAAAGGGATTCCAGCGCGGTCTGCTCCCCGTTGCGCAGGTTGAGCCGGATGGCGTTGAACGGGGTATCATCCGGATTCTCCCAAATGCTGGTATTCAGATAGAGAGAATCCCCGTACAGCGCGGCATGGGTGAAAGAACCGGAATTTTCGTTCAGGCTGTATAACCGCCGGCTTTGGGCGGTGACGGGGTCGTACAGCACAACGTCATAACTGGTGTTCTGGAACCGGGAAGAATAACTGCCGGCCAGGCTGTAATCGGACATTTTATCGGAAGTGAACGGTTCGGCGCAGCGCTCCCGGAACAGCACAAGCTGGTTGTTCCAGACACCGCAGAGGTGGTCGGTATCCGGGATGGGCATGGTTTCGTACTGGCCGGTGGTGCGCTCCATGCGGAACCAGCGGGTGGGCTCTTCGCCCTGCTGGCTCCGCATGATGCCGTATAAATAGGTGGAATCGCAGCCGCCGATATATACGGCGTCATGATCCAGCCGGACAAGCTCGGTGCGGGTGGTGCCGTCCAGCATTTCAATGCGGCCCTGGCCAAAGGCGTTCTGCATCCGGCGGCGGGCGGCGGTAACATCCTCCTGGGTGTAAGGCTCCAGCTCCTGGGTATAAAGGGCCAGCGGAACCCCGGCATCTGCCGCGCGCGCCCAGCGCATGATCTCATCGTCCGACATGGCGTTGATATCCGCGCCGGAAGCGCCCTTTGCCGTTGTGGGCGAATAGGTGCCGTAAACAAGGTAAACGCAATCCCCGGCAGGAACCAGAGAATACATCTGGTCCGTGATGCGGGCAGGGCAGCTGCTGGTGGTATGGGTGCAGCCGGGCACATCACAGAACACGGTCTGTACGCCGGTGCTCAGGTTAGTGCGAAGGATCAGGTTGGCATCATAATCAAACACAGCGGCAGCACGGTCATCGTCCCACTGGTAAGCGATGACGTCGGTGTAATAATAATCGCTGGTTTCTGGCAGCGGCTCGGCGGGCAGCAGATCGGTGCTGCCCGGCTGCGGGGTGGGGGCATAGGGCTGCCAGGTCAGCTGCATGCTGTAATAGGCGCGGGGAACATCGTCAAGGGTAAAGGAGCCGTACACACAGGTCAGCAGGGCGTTGCCTCTGGCGCTGTACAGGCCGGTTTCGGCGTAATCGCTGCCGTAAGGCACGGTCCAGTCGCCCAGGTCGGTAAGGCCCTCCCACTGCACCCAGGCGTTCAGCAGGTCGGAGATATTCAGCGATACCGGGCTGCCGGACAGCAGGGTGGGATCGTCCAGCGGGGCCTGAACCCACAGGTTCAGCAGGCGGCCGGTTTTATTATCATAATCCAGGGCGAATGTGGGGGATTCGTTGTATTCGGGGTCGCTTTCATCATAGGCGGCATGGGGGTAGCGCAGCAGCCGCGTAATGCCAAGGGAATCACTGGAAGTATACAGCTCGCCGCTGCTGTAGCTGCTCAGGTTATCGGCTGCCACATGGTACCAGGTGTCCGGCAATACCTCGGCATCATGGAGCTGGGTCAGCAGGCTGGCGGCAAAATCAGCGGCGGTATCGCTGGAGGTCATGTTGTAGCGGCTGTTCCCGGCGGGGGTATACAGGGCTGCTGTGCCGTCCAGCCCGGCGGAAACCATCCAGTCCGTGCGGTTCATCTGGGTGCGGTTTTTGACCTGCTGTAATAGATAAAAATCATCCCCGCTGACCTCTCGGGATTCATACAGGCCAGAGCTTTGATTGACGGTGCCGAACATACGGGCATCCTGTGCGCGGAACCAGAGCAGCGGCAGGCAGGCCAGCACAGCCACCAGGGCGGCGCAGGCCAGCATCAGCAGCTTGCCGCGTTTTGTGGTTTTCATACGGGTTCCTCCTGTGCGAGTTCGGCGGCGGTTTGGTTTGGTGCGGGCAGGGTGACGGTTACGGTGGTGCCTTTGCCAAGCTCGCTTTCCATGACAAGCGTTCCGCCGTGGGCCTGGGCAATGCGGCTGCACAGGGCCAGGCCCAGGCCGCTGCCGCCCTGGCGGCGGGAACGGGATTTATCCACCATATAAAACGGCTCCACCACGCGGGCCAGCTTGTCCGCCGGGATGCCCTGGCCGTGGTCCTGAACCGCCAGCCGGATGGAACCATCTGCCTGTTCGGCGCAGACCGCAATGGCGCTGCCGGGGGTGCTGGCCTTGGCGGCGTTGGTGACAAGGTTGATGACGAGATCACACAGCAGGTCGGCATCTCCCTGCACGGTCAGGCCGTTAGACTGCATGGTCAGAATGCAGCCGTTCAGAGCGGGGGCAACGGCGCGGCGCGCTTCGGCAAAAACAGAATCCAGCTGCACGGGTACCAGTTGGGGGGCGTGCTCACCCAGGCCCATCAACTGCAGCAGCTTTCCGCTTAAGGCTTCCAGCCGCTGGGCTTCATGGAAGATGGCCCCGGCGGCTTCACGCTGTTCTTCGGGGTCTGGCTGCATGCTGCGCAAAAGGTCGGCATAGCCGATGATGCCGGTCATGGGGGTTTTGAGCTCATGGGTAAACGCACCCACAAAATCATCCCGCTGCTGGACCGAAAGCTCCAGAGCTTCCACTTTGTCCTGCACGGCACCGGCCATCTGGTCAAAGCCCTGGCTCAGGATTTCAAGCTCATCCCCGGTGTGCATCCTGGTGCGCAAGGCATAATCACCCGCGGCAATGCGGGCGCTGGCGGCGGTCAGCACGGTCAGTGGGTGGGTCAGGCGGCGGCTGACAAGCCAGACCACCACGGCAGCCCCGGCCACCACGGCAGCTTCCAGCAGGAAAAAGCGCTGCAGGCTGCGGTTGCGCGCGGCAAAAATCTCCGTTACATCAAAGGTGGTTACCATCACAAGGCCGCCCAGCAGATCGCTGCGGTAGGTGCGGGTCACATTGGGGCCGTACTGCAAAATGCTTTGGCCGTCCTGCAGGCCGTATATGGCATAGGCTTCGTCCTGGGCGGGGTCAGCGGATGCGCGGAACAGCCCCTGGGAATAAACCCCACGGGCCAGATCCCCTGCGCGCCAGGTGGCGGCGGTGATAAAATCATCCCCGCAGGTATCTTCGCCGCGGCCGGTCTGGTCCAGGTAGTAATCCTCCACCACGCCGCACAGCATGGCGTGCATGCTTTGTTCCTGCTCGGCGGCTGCGCTCAGGCGGTCCATAAAGCTGCCGTTGACCAGTACCGCACCGCCCACGGCAAAAAACGCGGCGATGACCAGCAGCATGATGCAGACAAGTTTTTGAGAAAATTTCATAGAAAAACCCGTAAGTAAGTTTGAAATTAGGGCAATACCGCATAATTCTAAGTGCCGATACGGCGAGCGAGGTGCGGCAGATGCCAAGCCAAAAGCGCAGATAATACTTTGTGTATTATCGAGCATTTTGGCAACGCAGATGCCGTGCCGCAGCTGCCGGAGCGGTGCTTAAGCCGCAAGGCGGGAATTGTGCGGTGTTGCCTTAGAAATTGGAAATGAGAAATCAGCAATTTGAGGTTATTTCTGGTCGGATTTAAGGCGGTAACCGACACGGTAGACGGTTTCGATCTTATCCGCCCAGCCAAGTTTTTTGCGCAGGCGCTGGATGTGCAGGTCCAGGGTGCGGCTGTCCAGCAGATCGCCGCCCCACACCCGCCCGTACAATACATCGCGGTACAGCGCCGCCCCGCGGTTGCGCATGAGCTGCTCCAGCAGGTCGAACTCCCGCGGGGTCAGCTCCACCGCCTTGCCCTGCCGGGTCACGGTGCGGGCCACAATATCCATCGTTACATCAAAGGCGGTCAGGGTCTGGCCGCCGCGGCCGGTGCGGCGCAGTACGGCTTCCACACGGGCTAGAAGTTCTTCGATTTCAAACGGCTTTACGATATAATCATCGGCGCCGAGCTGCAGGCCTCTGACCCGGTCCTTAGTGGCGCCCTTGGCCGTGATAAAGATGACCGGCACCCCCAGCGGGCGCAGGTAGCCCAGCAGTTCGTACCCATCCAGGCCGGGCAGCATAATATCCAGCAAGGCCAGATCAAAGTCGTGCTCGGCAATCAGGTCCGCCGCGGTGCTGCCATCGTTGGCAACCGTGCAGTCATACCCCGCGCGGCGCAGGCTGACCGCAATCAGCCGGGAAATGGTAATTTCGTCCTCCACAATCAAAATGCGGTTCATCCAATGCCCCCAATCGTTATTTATCTTAAGTATAGCACAGAGTTGTCGCCAAGTTGTATAGAAGTTAGGAGTTAGGAGGGAGGAGTTAGGAGTTGGGCGGCGGGATAAAGGCTGCTGTGAACCGAATAAAAGCATTGCAGGGAACGGTCAAGACCGTTCCCTACAGATTATAATGGAAAGTTACGTAGGAGTTTTAATAACCGGCAGCCCCAAAACTCCGAACTCCTACTTCCTAACTACGCATTATGTACCGCTTGTGCCATATCGCGCACAAAGGCTTCGATGTGGGGCACGGCGGCGGGGCCGTATTGGGCAAAGAGCTTGATGATGGCGCTGCCGACGATGGCACCATCGCTGACTTTAACGCATTAAATCGGGAAAGTCAATGGGTTGAAGAAAAAATTTGAATTTTTCTGCCGTCTTGCACCCAGGGGCAAAAATGCCTATAATGAACACAGAAGCAAAACCACGTGGCGCGTTTGATACGTTTGGCGCGGTAAAAGATAAAAGGAGAACCCCATGCCCGGAATTTTGTATATTGTTGCCACGCCCATTGGCAACCTGGACGATATGCCGCCGCGGGTGGCGGCTACATTTGGCGCGGCGGATTTTGTTGCCGCCGAGGATACCCGCGTGACCCTGAAGCTGCTGAACCATCTTGGCTTAAAAAAGCCGATGATGAGCTATTATGAGCATGCGCTGCACCATGGCGCGGCAATTTTGGACCGCATTGAAGCGGGGGAGAGCTGCGCGCTCTGCTCTGACGCCGGTATGCCCTGCATCAGCGACCCCGGTGAGCAGATCGTGAAAGACGCCATTGCCCGCGGCATTACGGTAACGCCGGTGCCGGGTGCCAGTGCCTGCGTGACGGCGCTGGCGGTTTCGGGGCAGGATACCGCCCGGTTTGTGTTTGAGGGCTTTTTGCCGGTGCCCAAAAAGGAGCGCCGCGAGCGGCTGGAATTTTTGCAGGGGGAGACCCGCACCGTGATTTTTTATGAGGCCCCCCACAAGCTGCGCGGAACACTGGACAACCTGTGCGCCGCCTTTGGCGCGGAGCGCTCCATTACCTTGTGCCGGGAGCTGACCAAGCTGCACGAGGAAATCACCAAGACGACCATCGGTGAAGCTGTGCGCTACTATGAGCAGAACGATCCCCGCGGGGAGTATGTGCTGGTTATGGCGGGTACCCCGGCGGCGCAGGCTGCGGCGGAGGAAGTGACCCTGCCGGACGCCGTTGCTACTGCCCGCCTGCTGATGGCGCAGGGCACCCCGCCCGCCGCAGCCGCAAAACAGGCTGCCAAGGGAACGCCGTTCAGCAAGGGCGATATTTACAAAGAACTGATCGCGGCCAAAGATGAGGACGACCGTGAAGAAGAGAGCGAATGATATGGCCGAGCAACCCATGAAAGTGCTGGTTGTCAGCGATGTACACGGGCGTGTGACCCCGCTGCGCTGGCTGCTGAAAAACGAAACTGCCGATGCCCTGTTCTTTTTGGGGGACGGCCTGTATGACCTGGACCAGGCCATTGCCGCAAACGGCGCTGCGCCGGATTACCCCATCTACCGGGTGCGCGGCAACTGCGATATTGGTTCCGATGACCCGGCAGAGGGGCTGGCACCCTTTGGCGGTGTGCTGTTCTTTTATACCCACGGGCATCTGTTCGGGGTAAAATCCGGGTACGAGCGGATCGCCGAATACGCAGCGGACCGCGGGGCGGATGTGGTGCTGTTTGGCCACACCCACTATAAAACGCTGCGCCACGGTACGCCGTTTTCCCCGGCACTGTTCAACCCCGGCAGCCTGCGGGATACCCACAGCTATGGCGTGATCACCATCACGGATGGACAGTGCAGTTTTGAATGGAAGCAGGTGCCGGAACAATGGTAAACAATGCAGTAGTATCCCACAACAGCGTGAACGAGCTGTATTATCTGGAAGAGGTGGACAGCACCAACACCTGGGCAAAGGCAAACCTGGATAAATTCGGCCCGGTAGGGGCAGTGTATACCACCAGCCAGACGGCGGGCCGCGGGCGGCGCGGGCACACCTGGATCAATGCGTCCGGGCAGGCGCTGTATTACACGGTAGTGCTGAAAACTGAGCTGGCTCAACCCGAAAGCCTGCCGCTGTTTGCCAGCATGGCCGTGGCGGATGCGCTGGAACAGCGGTACGGCATCCAGTGCCAGATCAAATGGCCCAACGACCTGTTGCTGAACGGTAAAAAGATCGTAGGCATTCTGTGCGAGGGGATGCCGGACCACCATGCCATTGTGTGTGGCATTGGCATCAATCTGGCCCAGCCGCAGAGCTATTTTGATGCAATGGAGTTGCCCCACGGCACCAGCCTGGCCTTGCAGGGCATTGCCGTGGACCCGGCGGCGGATGCTGCCGCCCTGGCGGAGAGCATGACGAACTTTGGATTTGACCGTGCGCTGTACGGCTTTGAGCGGGAGGGCTTTTCCGCTATCCGGGATGCGTATAAGGCGCGCTGTGTAAACCTGGGGAGGCATGTGACCTTTGACGGCGGCGAAGGCACCGCCGTGGATGTGGACGAAGAGGGCCGCTTGGTGGTGCAGGGGGCTGAGGGCAGCACCCATGTGTTTACCGGCGAAGTGAGCGTGCACGGCATTTACGGTGCAGTGTGAGCTATAATCTTATAATTTTTACTATATTTCGTACTTTTTAACGGCGTGCTCCCGGCGTGGGGGAAATTAACAGAAAGTTCACACCGTTATAATATATTTTTCTCAAGTATTGGGTATCCTATAATCACACGGAACGGAGCCGCAACCGTTGCCGTGGAACATGATTCCTCCTCACACCAAAACGATACCCCATCGCCCCCGCCTGAAGCCGCAATCAGGCGGGGGCAACTTTTGTAGTTAGAAGTTAGGAATTAGGAGTTAGGAATTTGAGGCGGGGCATAGGCTGCGGGCGGGAAATATAGGGCAACACCGCACAATTCCCGCCTGACGGCTTAAGCACCGCTCCGGCGGCTGCGGCACGGCATCTGCGTTGCCAAAATGCTCGATAAGACATCCAGTATTATCTGCGCTTTTGGCTTAGCATCTGCCGCACCTCGCTCGCCGTATCGGCACTTAGAATTATGCGGTATTGCCATAGAGATAAAATCATAAAAAATAAGAATGCAGAGATGTAGAGGAAAAATACATCGCTGCATTCTTTTGTTTTTTGGGGGAGACAAAAAGGCGCGTGATAAAGTGGAACTTGTAAGGGGCGATGCTGGCATCGTCCCTTAGGTGAACCTTGCCGTATATCTCATTATGGCATATACAGCGAGGCCCCGGAACGGTCAAGACCGTTCCCTACAGCTTATTTTATATTGCGATGCAAACATACAAATGATCTGTAGGGCGGAATGCCCTCATCCCGCCGCGGAGAAGCCTTGCTGATTGCTCAAACGCGAACTTGTCGGGGCACAGCCCCTCCATTTTGCTTGCGCAAAAACGTTCTGTCACTCAAACACCCCGCAGGGGTGTTTGTTGCTAGCGCAAACGCGAACTTGTCGGGGCGCGGCCCCTCCATCTTGCTATCGCAAGACCGTTCTGTCGCTTGCACACCCCACTGGGGTATGCATTGTTGAACTTCATTCAACAAACGCGAATTTACCCAAGGGAGTGTGATTGCATGAAAAAAATAAACATCATTATAAACATCTTTATTGCAGTTTTTATTGGTGTATTTATTGGACACGGGGTTTATACTGTTTGGGACTTCAAAACTCATCCCGAATTATACGTTGTGCAATCAGCACCGTGGTATACAAGCATCTTGATATATGGTGTATTGACCATTATTTTGTTACTGATTTGCATTGTGATAAAAGTGATCATCAATCATAAATCTAAACAGAAGTGAGAAATATATGATTACAGTATCGGGAAGTTGACAAAGCTACAAATCCTAAGTTGATCTGAATAAGAAGTCGTAGTATAATAGTCTCAATAAGTAGTCGGAATGTGTTCAAACTTAGAAAGGAGTGACATTAATGTTTAATATGTCTAAAAAAGCTTTTTGGGTACCATATAACGAAGGAGACATCTATCCTACTGTTGTTAAAGCGCACCAAGCAATTTCCAAGTATTGTGATGAGAATGGCGACTCATACACTTTTACAGGTGATGACGAAGTTGTAATAAACGGCAAACTCTATGAAATATATAGGGGTTATGAATCTGGAAGCCGTGGTAATTACGGAATTAAGTGCAGAGAAAAGTGAACTTGTCGGGCCCTTGTTGTATATCTCATTATGGCATATACAGCGAAGCCCCGGAACGGTCAAGACCGTTCCCTACAGCTTATTTTATATTGCGGTGCAAACATACAAATGATCTGTAGGGCGGGATACCCTCATCCCGCCGCGGAGAAGCCTTGCTGATTGCGTCAAACCTTGCGAATTTGTTCAAATTTTGTTTACAATTTGTCTAAGAATAGCCGGTCGAAACTGCGCGAAATTTATTCGCATCACCAAAAATGAGTGAAGCGCTTTGTACAGTGTTGACAAATGTGTGCCAAAAGGTTTATTGTAATAGCAATTCATCAGCCAAATGCAATGAACAGGAAATGACCTATCCGTATCACCGCTTACAGAAAGCCGTTGGTTGTGCAAGACGGCAGCAAGGCGCGGTCTGGCCCTCACCTGCGAGCAGCTTGGGGGAAAGCGGGCAGAACCGCCCGCCGTGTAGTTCAAGCCGGGAACCCTCCGTTAATGGGGTGCGCAGTCCGGCACAGTGCGGTGTGGGGCTGCGGGTGAGCGGTCGGCACTGAGCCGGCAAAGCAAAGTGGTAACGCGGAAGTAAAAGTTGCAATGGTGCAGCGCATGATTGCAGTGGATGCCTTCGTCTTTGCGTTGGTCCAAATGGGCCAACAAAGAAAGACGAAGGCTTTTTTGTTTACCGCATTTGGCTGGATGGAGTGGAAAATTTTTATTATTAACGGAGAGAAGGATTATCATGAACACACTCGTCATCGTGTTGATCGCTGCTGTGGTTCTTGTCTGTGCTTATGCGTTTTATGGGCGCTGGGTGGCAAAAACCTGGGGCATTAACCCGAACGCACAGACCCCCGCTGTTAAGTATAACGATGGTAAGGATTACGTTCCCACCAACGGCTGGACCGTTTTCAGCCATCAGTTTTCTTCCATTGCCGGTGCAGGCCCTGTTACCGGTGCAATCCAGGCTGCAGCCTTCGGCTGGCTGCCGGTTCTGCTGTGGGTGCTCATCGGCGGCGTTTTCTTTGGCGCTATTACCGACTTCGGCGCTTTGTATGCTTCCGTTAAGAACGACGGCAAGTCCATGGGCATGCTGATCGAAAAGTACATCGGCAAGCTGGGCCGCAAGCTGTTTCTGCTGTTCTGCTGGCTGTTCTGCGGCATCGTTATTGCAGCTTTTGCTGATATGGTTGCCGGTACTTTTAACGCTTACACCACGGTTGACGGCGTTACCAGCCTGGCTGATGCAGCTACCACCAACGGCGCAGCCGGCATGGTTTCCATCATGTTCATGCTGTTCGCTGTTGTGTTTGGCCTGATCCAGAAGAAGTTCAACTTCTCCGGCTGGAAAGAGGCTGTTCTGGGCATCGTGTTCATCGTGCTGTCCTTTGCTGTCGGCATGAAATTCCCCTTGATTTTTGACAAGGCTACCTGGAGCTACATCACCTTTGTTTACATTTTCTTTGCTGCAGTTCTGCCCATGTGGCTGCTGAAGCAGCCCCGCGACTACATGACCACCTTCATGTTCATCTGCATGATTGCCGGTGCTGTTGTTGGCCTGCTGGTTGCACATCCCACCATGAACCTGCCCGTCTTTACCGGTTTCAATAACGAAAAGCTGGGCACCATGTTCCCCATTCTGTTCGTTACCGTGGCTTGCGGTGCTGTTTCCGGCTTCCACAGTCTGGTTTCCTCCGGTACTTCTTCCAAGACGGTTGAAAGCGAAAAGGATATGCTGAAGGTTGGTTACGGTGCTATGGTGCTGGAAAGCCTGCTGGCTGTTCTGGCCCTCTGCGTTGCCGGTGCAGCCGCTGCTGCTGACGGTACCCCCGCTGCTGGTACCCCGTTCCAGATCTTCAGCCGCGGCGTTGCTGGTTTCTTTGAGATGTTCGGCGTGCCCGTTTATGTTGCTACCGTCTTTATGACCATGTGCGTTTCCGCTCTGGCTCTGACCAGCCTGGATGCTGTTGCCCGTATCGGCCGTATGAGCTTCCAGGAACTGTTCAGCGTGGACGATATGGAGCATGCAGAAGGCTGGCGTAAGCTGTTCTGCAACACCTACTTCTCCACCATCATCACCTTGGCATTTGGCTTCCTGCTGACCCAGGTCGGCTATGCCAACATCTGGCCGCTGTTCGGTTCCGCCAACCAGCTGCTGAGCGCTCTGGTTCTGGTTACCCTGTGCGTCTTCCTGAAGGTCACCGGCCGCAACAACAAGATGCTGTTCCCGCCGCTGGTCATCATGCTGTGCGTCACCTTCACCGCGCTGGTCCAGCGCCTGATCGCCATGGTCAAGGCCATCTCTGCTGCTGCTTCCACCACCATCCCCGCTGGCGAGACCACCTGGGGTGCTGTGTTTATCGCCAACGGCCTGCAGCTGATCCTGGCTGTGATGCTGATCGTCCTGGGCCTGAACATTGTGCTGCACAGTGTCAAGAGCTACAGCAAGAGCGAGAAAAACAGCGAAAAAGCTGCTGCCTGAGCTTAATACCTATTGACAAAGCCTGCATAGTGCTGTAATATTTATGCATGAGTATGGGCCGCAATGGCGCGGTAGCACGCTGCGCCGTGGATGCTTATAGCCAAGGCTTCAAGTCCCGGCTTCCCGTAAGGAGCCGGGGCTTTTTGCGTAAGGTGGTTCTGCCTCTCCCCTGCCGGGAAAGACGGACCTGCCCATAGAGGGAATTATACAGGAAAATAAAGGAGAACATCATGAAACTGAAAAAGACTTTGGCTCTGGGCCTGGTGGCTGCCATGGCCGCCAGCTTTACCGCCTGCGGCTCTTCCGCCAGCTCTACCGCGGCCGAGAGCACCGCTGATTCCACCGCTTCCGGCGAGGCCGCCGCTGAGGCTGCCACCGATGCCCCCGATGGTGACGGCGACCCCACGACCCTGACCGTTGCCATGGAGTGCGCTTACGCCCCCTACAACTGGACCCAGAGCGATGACTCCAACGGCGCTGTTGCCATCCGCGGAGCCAGCGACTACGCCTACGGCTACGACGTTATGATGGCCAAAAAGATTGCCGACGCCCTGGGCCAGAACGTCCAGATTGTCAAGCTGGACTGGGACAGCCTGATCCCCGCCGTCATGAGCGGCGATGTGGACTGCGTCATCGCCGGTCAGTCCATCACGGCTGAGCGCGCTGCACAGGTCGATTTCAGCAACCCTTACTACTACGCCTCGATCGTCACCCTGACGAAGAAGGACAGCGCCTACGCCAATGCGGCGAGCGTGGCCGATCTGGCCGGTGCGACCGCTACCAGCCAGCTGGGCACCATCTGGTATGATAACTGCCTGCCCCAGATTCCCGATGCCAACATCCTGCCCGCCCAGGAAACTGCCCCCTCCATGCTGGTGGCCCTGAACAGCGGCGCCTGCGACATCGTCGTCACCGACCGTCCCACCGGCCAGGCAGCCCTGGTTGCTTATCCTGACTTCACCCTGCTGGACTTCGGCGGCGGCAACAACGACTTCCAGGTCAGCGATGAGGACATCAACATCGGTATTTCCATGAAGAAGGGCAACACCGCCCTGAAGGATGCCATCAACGAAGTGCTGGCAACCATGACCGCTGACGACTACAACACCATGATGGACGAAGCCATCAGCGTACAGCCCCTGAGCGAGTAATCCCCGCCATCCATACCCCTGCCGCTTTTTTCGACGGCAGGGGTTTCGGCGGTTCTACCCCCTACGGTGCATGAAGAATAAAGGAGAATCCCCATGCAAGACTTTTTGACAAACTGCGCCAATGTGTTGCAGAAATACGGCTTTTCGTATCTGCGCGGCGCAGGCACTACCCTGCTGCTGGCACTGGTCGGCACATTCTTTGGCTGCCTGATCGGTTTCGCCGTGGGCGCTTTGCAGACGATCCCCATCGATAAACAGCGCGACCCCGCCTGGAAGCGGGTGCTGCTGCGCATCCTGCGGGTAGTGCTGCGCTGCTATGTTGAGCTGTTCCGCGGCACGCCCATGATCGTGCAGGCCGTTTTCATCTACTACGGCCTGCTACAGGTGTTCGGCATTAAAATGGGCATGTGGACGGCCGGTTTCTTCATCGTATCCATCAACACCGGTGCTTACATGGCCGAGACGGTCCGCGGCGGCATCGTCTCCATCGACCCAGGCCAGACCGAGGGTGCCATGGCTATCGGCATGAACCACTGGCAGACGATGCTGCATGTCATCCTGCCCCAGGCCCTGCGCAACATCGTGCCCCAGATCGGCAACAACTTCATCATCAACATCAAGGACACGTCTGTTTTGAGCGTTA
>ERZ773241.1842-NODE-1842-length-18904-cov-3.066210_pt1 | contig 18904 bp, 12 predicted proteins | sample MGYA00580989_ERZ773241 | MGnify/ENA primary metagenome ERZ773241 (study PRJEB29015, sample SAMEA2737804) | human gut metagenome | biome: human gut; feature: human-associated habitat; material: faeces | place: China | collected 2012 ... | reverse complement strand
TGTGGCTACCCCTGCGTTTTTCGGATCGTTCAAAGTGCTGAAAAACCACGACCTCTCTGTACGCGCCTTCTACAAACGGATGTTCCGTATGCCGACCTTCAACGACCTCTACTATACGGACATGGGCAACGCCTTCCTCAAGCCCGAATATGCCGAACAATTCAACGTCGGCCTGAAATACACGCGCAATTTTGAGAAATCGCCTTTCATGCGGATGCTCGACGTTTCGGTCGACGCCTACTACAACAAAATCACAGATAAAATCATCGCCTATCCCAAGGGACAGCAGTTCCGCTGGACGATGCTCAATCTGGGCGAAGTGGAGATCAAGGGCGTGGACGCCGTGCTGAACGCCCTGTTCACGCTCGGCAAGCTGGAGGTGACGACCAAGTTCCAGTACACCTATCAGAAGGCCATCGACATCACCGACCCGGCCGACACCTACTACCGTGACCAGATTCCCTACATCCCCTGGCACAGCGGCTCGGCCATCCTCGCGCTGTTCTACAAGGGGTGGGGGCTCAATTACAGCTTCATCTACACGGGCCAGCGCTACAACCAGCAGGAGAACATCCCGCGCAACCACACCCAGCCGTGGTACACGAGCGACCTCTCGCTGCAAAAGACTTTCAAGATCCGCACCCGAACCCTCAAGGCCACGGCCGAGGTTAACAATCTTTTCGGACAGGATTACGACGTGGTGCTCAACTATCCGATGCCGAAGACCAACTTCCGGTTCGTCGTCAGCGTCGATCTCTAACCTCCGCGAGCCATGAAAAGGTATCTCTTCATCGTTTTGGCCGGCTGCTGCCTCGCCGCCGGCTGCCGGAAGATCGAACTGGTGAACCCCACCGAATACGAGGTGCTGCCATTCGGCGAGGATCCCGACGCCGATCCGATCGGCATGTATCTGCTCAATGAGGGCAACATGGGCAGCAACAAAGCTGACCTCGACTACCTCGACTACCGCACGGCAGTCTACGCCCGGGGCATTTACGCCGAGAAGAACCCCAACGTCGTCAAGGAGTTGGGTGACGTGGGCAACGACATCCAGATCTACGACGGACGGCTGTTCGCTGTCATCAACTGTTCGCACAAGGTCGAGGTGATGGACGCCTACACGGCGCGGCGCATCACGCAGATCGACATTCCAAACTGCCGCTACATCCGGTTCAAGGGCAAATATGCCTACGTTAGCGCGTATGTCGGGCCCGTGGCGATGGATCCCAACGCCCAAAAGGGCGCGGTCTTCAAGGTGGATCTCGACACCTATAAGATCGTCGGCCAGGTGACCGTGGGTTACCAGCCCGATGAACTGGCCATCATCGGCGGACGCGCCTACGTCGCCAACTCGGGCGGTTACCGCGCCCCGAACTACGACTCGACGGTCTCGGTCATCGAACTGGAAACCATGCGTCAAATGTATAAAATCGACGTAGCAATCAATCTTAGCCGTATCAAGGCCGACGCCTACGGTAACCTGTGGGTCTCCTCGCGGGGCAATTACGACGACGTTCCGTCGAACCTCTACCGGCTGGAACCCAACGGCGGACGTTATCAGGTGGCCGAGGCGATGAACATTCCGGCTTCGAACATGGCTATCCACGGTGATTCGCTCTACATTTACAGCGTAGAGTATAGTAATCAGACCTCGAAAAATACAGTGACCTACGCTATCATCGACGTCAAGAAAAAGCGTGTCGTATCGCGCAAATTCATCACCGACGGCACGGAGCTCGATATCGTGATTCCCTACGGCATTGCCATCCACCCCCGAAACGGCGACATCTATGTCACCGACGCCAAGAACTACGTTTCGAGCGGCGTATTGCACTGTTATTCGCGCGAAGGCGTCCACAAATGGAGTGTCCGCACGGGCGATATCCCCGCACACATGGTTTTTCTCGAACGCAAACAGACTCGGCAATGAAAAAGATATTCGCCATCCTGCTGTCGGCCCTCGCGCTCGGCGGCTGTGAAAACGACGGCATCCCCTATGTGAGCCTCGGGCTGGACGACCTTTACAAGGTCGCCCGCATGCAGACCGTCGATCTCAAACCCGCCTTCACGGGCGAAAGTTACCGCTGGACGGTTAAGACCGCCTCGGGAGCCGATTCGCTGCTCTCGGAAGAGAAGAACTACATCTTCCTGATGCAATACCCGGGCACCTATGACGTAACGTTCCAAATCTTCGACCCCGTCAATCCGATCGTGCACCGGATGACCTTTTACGTGGTCGAAGAGGAGGTAGAGTACAGTCCCTACATATCTACGGTCTACGAATACTGCCCGGCTCCGGGACAGTTCGTGAACGCGATGCCCGAATATCGGGAGGGCGACACGGCGGAGACCATGCGGCAGAAGGCCGAGGAGGCCATCGCCGGAAAGATGCAGAGCGGTGTTTCTCTCGGCGCATACGGCGGTTACATCACGTTCGGATTCGACCATACGGTCGTAAACGTTCCGGGCGAATACGACATCCGCATCGACGGCAAGCCGTTGCCTCAGGAAGGCAAGGAGCTCGCCAGCCTGCGTGCCGAGGTTGGCATGGTGTTCCAGTCGTTCAACCTGTTCGCCAACAAGACCATTCTTGAAAACGTGACGCTTGCTCCGATCAAGGTGCGCCATATGGATAAGAAGGCGGCCGAGGATCTCGCCATGGATTTGCTTGCCCGCGTGGGCGTGGCTTCCCAAGCCTCCAAGATGCCGTCACAGCTTTCCGGCGGTCAGCAGCAGCGTGTCGCCATCGCACGAGCGCTCGCCATGCAGCCGAAGGTCATGCTGTTCGACGAACCGACGTCCGCGCTTGATCCGGAAATGGTCAACGAAGTGCTTGACGTCATGGTGGAGCTGGCTCACGAAGGCATGACCATGCTGTGCGTGACCCACGAGATGGGCTTCGCACGCAAGGTGGCCGACAAGGTCGTGTTCATGGCCGACGGTCAGATTCTTGAGCAGAGCACGCCGGAAGACTTCTTCGAAAACCCGAAGACCGATCGTGCCAAGGACTTCCTGTCGAAGATTCTCACCCACTGAAGTGACTGACGGGAATAAGACAGAAGAAGGATTTTCGATATGAGACTTTCTATGAGGGCGAAGCGTATGCTGCGCAGGGTTATAGCGACTTTCTGCGCCTGTGCATGCGTGTTCGCAGTGTCCGCCTGCGGCGCGGACGATGCCGATGGCAAGATTCGCATCGGTATCAAATTCGACCAGCCTGGTCTGGGCTTCAAAAAGTCCGGCACGTATGTCGGCTTCGACGTTGACGTAGCCAAGTACATCGCCAAGAAACTCGGCTATTCCGAAGACCAGATCGTGTGGAAGGAAGCACCGTCGAAGCAGCGTGAAGCCATGCTGCAGAACGGTGACGTCGATTACATCGTCGCCACGTACTCCATCACCGACGAACGCAAGAAGGTCGTCTCCTTCGCCGGACCGTATTTCGTGGCGGGTCAGGATCTGCTCGTTCGTAAAGACGAAACCTCCATCAAGGGACCTGAGGATCTGAACGGCAAGCGTTTGTGCTCCGTGACCGGTTCCACTTCCGCGGTCACCGTCAAGGAGAAGTTCGCCAACGAAGTGCAGCTCATGGAGCAGCCTGGTTACGCGGAGTGCGCTACCGCACTGTTCTCTGGCATTGTTGATGCGGTGACCACCGACGACATTATTTTGGCTGGTCTTGCCTCCGCATCCCGCGGCCGTCTGCGCGTGGTCGGCAAGCCGTTCACCCAGGAGTATTACGGCGTCGGCATCAAGAAGGGCGATACGAAGCTGGCCACCCAGATCAACAACGCCATCGCCGATATGATCCAGGATGGTTCTTGGCAGCGTGCCATTTCCGACAACACGAAGGGCACCGCATACACGCCGAACGCGAAGTACAATCCGCCGGAGCCGACTGAGGGGGAGAGATAATGGAAGCGTTCATCTCATTGTTCAGCCAGTACAATGTGCCGGCTGCGTTCTTGGTGAACATTGAACTGACCCTGTGGTCGGCGTTGTTCTCCACGATTCTTGGCGTCATCCTCGTGATGATGCGCATCTCGCCGGTCGCGTCGCTGCGTATGGTCTCGGGTGCTTACGTCGAGCTGTTCAAGAACCTGCCGTTGACCATCATCATGGTGTTCATGGTGCTGGGTGCCTACGCGCAGCTGAAGCTCAGCTTCTCCGACACGTTCGCCACCAACTTCTTCTGGCTTGCCGTCACCGGTTTGAGCCTGTATACGGCGGCCTTCGTGTGCGAATCGCTGCGATCCGGCATCAACACCGTGCCGCTTGGCCAGGCTGAAGCCTGCCGTGCGCTGGGATTGAACTTCATGCAGTCCGCCACCCAGATCATTCTGCCTCAGGCGTTCCGTGGCTCCGTGGCACCGCTGGGCAACACGTTGATCGCATTGCTGAAGAATTCCACGGTTGCGGCCGCGGCTTCCGTCGCCACCGAAACCTCGTCGTTGATGAGCGAAATGATCGAATACCGTTCCGACGTGATTGTTCCGATCTTCCTGATCTTCGCATTCGGTTATGTGATTCTGATCATTCCGATCGGCATGCTGACCACGTATCTGTCCAACAAGCTCGCGGTGAGGAGGTGACGCACCATGGCAAGCGATGAAAGCGCGGTGCTGTTCGACCAGCCCGGTCCTAAGACCCGTAAAACCATTCGTATCGTCAACTGGATTGCCGGCATTGTCTTCGCAATCGTAGTTGTGCTCATTCTCATGAGGCTTCACAATCCGCCGGATGGCGAGAACCAGCTGAGCTGGGAGTTGTGGAAGCCGGCGCTTGACGCTGAAGCATGGACCGATTTCTATCTGCCCGGATTGTGGGCCACGATTCGAGCTTCCGTGTTGGCAGTGATCGGCGCAGTGCTGTTCGGTCTGATTTTCGGTATCGGCCGTCTGCTGCCGAATATCGTGATTCGTGCGATTTCCGGCGCCATCGTTGAGTTCGCACGTGCGGTCCCTGTGCTGCTGCTGATGATCTTCTTCTGGCGTTGGTTCGCTTTCGCAGGCATGTCAAGCCCCGCATACTGGGCTGTGGTGCTCGCATTGGTGATCTACAACGGTTCCGTGGTGGCCGAGCTGGTTCGTTCCGGTGTCGGCAACCTGCCGAACGGCCAGCGTGAGGCGTCGCTCGCCTTGGGCTTGACCCGCACGCAGTCGCTGATGGAAATCGAAGTGCCACAGGCCATCTACGCCATGCTTCCTGCCGCCGTGACGCAGTTGGTGGTGGTACTGAAGGATACCGCTCTCGGCTCGATCATCATGTACACCGATTTGCTGCAGGAATCGCGTCGACTTGGTTCGATGTACTTCAATATTCTGCAGACATTGGTTGTGGCTGCCGTCATCTACTTCATTGCATGCTGGCTGCTGAGCCGTCTTGCGGAATGGCTGCCGGAACGCATGCAGAAGCACACTGCGGCACCTGCCGAACCGGAACCGGTCGCTCCGATCGCCATTATGGATCCGTCGAACGTGAACCAGATCGCCGTGGCTAGGGAAGGTGTGCCGCTTGGCGGTGCCCAGCGCCTGTACCATGTGCACCATCGTGGTTCCAACGCGTCGATTCGCCATTGGCGTCAGACCCGCTATGTTCAGGGATTCGATGAGACGCATCCGGAAAGCCAAGTCGAGTTCGATAAGAACGGCAGGCCGATCAAAGATACGTCCAAGCAGGACAAGCTGAGATTCGACAAGCCGAAGTCAGACAAATCAAAGGGTGATAAGCCCAAGCAGTGACGTCATTTGATCTGAGAAGACCGATAGGGCGCTGGTTTCTTGCAAAGAGCGAGGAATCGGCGCCCTATTGCGTGAAAGAAGTCAGACAAAACGTCAGAAAAACGGGATGCGGCGATTGGGTGCGGCGATGCCACGGTTCAATCGCCGCATCGTCTATCATAGGGGACAAGCGAGGAGGCTTGACATGTCAGACAAAGACAAGGATGCGAAGACGTCGTCCATTGCGAAGACGTTGAACAAGGTTGAGGACAGGCTTGAGAAGGGGGAGAACTGCAGTTCCGTTGCCGAAGGGCTTGCGAATGTTGCCAAGGCCAGCGAGTTGCTCAGTTCCGTGTGGACGCTTCCGCCCAGTCAGTTATTGCGATTCCATCATGATACGAGGGTCGCTGCAATCGATGGCGATTCCACGCCGGGTTTCGACGGCAACAAAGATGATGCGGAACGATTCATTGCGATCAGTTCTTCTGAAATCGCACGATATCAGCGGCTTATGTACGCCAATGGAGTGAAAGGTTCCCGCCGTCGTCTGTTGATTATTCTGCAGGGCATGGATGCTTCCGGCAAAGGCGGCATCGTGCGTCACGTATTCAGCCAGGGCGATCCGATGGGCATGCATTATCACGGTTTCGGTGCTCCCAAAGGCGAGGAAAAGGACCACGATTATTTGTGGCGCATCAAACGGGAACTGCCGCAGAATGGTTGGATCTCCATTTTCGATAGATCGCACTATGAAGATATCGTCATGCCGCGCATTTACAAAACCTATCCGGAAGAGGTATGGCAGGCGCGATATGACGAAATCAACCGATTCGAATCGCAATTGGTTGCGGACGGATGTTCCATCATCAAAATATTCCTTGTGGTGAGCAAAGAAGAGCAGAAGGAGCATTTTCTTAGCAGGCTGGAAGATCCGACCAAATATTGGAAGTTCGACCCGAGTGACCTTGAAGCGCGTGCCCGTTGGGATGACTACATGGCAGCATGGCAGGACGTGTTCGTGCGTACGAGCACCGAGCAGGCACCCTGGTACTTGGTGCCTGCCGACAATCGTTGGTATTCAAGGGCGGTTGTGTCTGAACTGCTCCGTAACGTATTGAAAAACATGAACATGATCTGGCCGCCCCTGGAAGTCGATGCCGATGAAATGCGGCGTCAGTTGGAAACGCTGTAGTCGAAGAACACGACTTCGCCGCTCGACTGTGTGGTGTCCAAATCGACGGTTCCGGTAATGGCCCAATCATGGTCGCCATCGGAATCGTCGATGATCTGACGCACCTTCCAACTGTGTTCGCTGTTCTCCTTGGAATCATCCAGAATGAACAGTTCGCCGCTACGGGCTTTCGCATCCGTGTTGACGTATTCGTGCTCATCGTAGAAGTCGTCGAGCGCATCCTCCCATTCGTGCACGCCATAGCCCCAGTCTTTGTCCAGCGCGCCGAGCTCATCGGGCTTGTCGAGATCCATAAGCTGCACACGGCGGAACATGGCATTGCGTACGAGCACGGTGAGGCCTCGACGATCCTCCACCACGGCCTGCTTTGTACCTGGTGCGGCCAGGTACGCGGCGGCTTCGGAAGCGTCGGTGCCGGCTCCCGCGTTCTCCCATTCGTCGACCAGCGAGGAGTCGATGGAACGAACTACCACGCGCAGCCAGGAGATGATGTCCCGCAACTGTTCGTTGCGCTTCTCCAAAGGAACGGTACGTGCCAGCGCGCGATATGCGTCAGACAGATAGCGCAGCAGCGTGCCTTCGGAGCGGGCGATATTGTAGCGCGCTATGTAACCGGTGAAATCGGAGGCCGTTTCGACCATGTCCCGGATCACCGATTTCGGGCTCAACCAATAATCATTGGCCCAAGGCACATCGTGACGGTATTCGTCGAACGCAGCCTGAAGCATGTCTTCCAATGGTTTCGGATACGTGATCTCCTGCAAGCGGTCCATACGTTCGTCATAGTCAAGACCGTCTTCCTTCATGCGGATCATCGCCGCGTCGCGGGCTTGACGTTCCTGCGCGCGCAACACCTGCTTCGGATCCTCCAACGTGGCTTCCACCATGGAAATCACGTCAAGCGCGTAACTTTCCGATTCCGGATCAAGCAGTTCCAACGCGGCCAGCAGGAACGGGCTCAACGGCTGGTCAAGCGCGAAATCATCCGGCATGTCGACGGTCATGAAATAGTCCTTGCCACCATCATCGCGGCCTTCCGTTTCGATCACATTCGTATCGAACAAGGTCTGGAAGATCTCGTCGGCACGATCATGAAGACGCTCCTTCTGTTCCGGAGTCTGCGCTGAATCATCGATCAGGCGATCGATGCGGTAGCGTGCGTCGCCGCCCTGCGCCACTTCGTTCAACACCATGGAATGCGTGACCTTCATATGCGGCACCAAAGTTTCAGGGTCCGCGTCGATCAGCTTATCGAACGTGTTCTCATTCCACGTGACGAAGCCCTCAGGCGCCTTCTTGCGCTTGACTTTCTTGAGCTTCTTCGGGTCGTTGCCCGCTTTGGCGAGGGCCTTGGCGTTCTCGATCTCGAATTCCGGACCCTCGGCGATGACCAAGCCCTCCGTGTCGAAGCCCATACGTCCCGCACGCCCCGCGATCTGATGGAATTCGCGGGCACGCAGCTTGCGCATCTTCGTGCCATCGAACTTGGTCAATGCGGTCAACACCACGGAATGAATGGGCACGTTGATGCCGACACCCAACGTGTCAGTGCCGCAGATCACCGGAAGAAGACCCTGCTGGGCGAGTTGCTCGACCAGACGGCGATAGCGGGGAAGCATGCCCGCATGGTGAATACCCACGCCGGTACGCAGCAGACGCTGCAGAATCTTACCGAACGCCGTGGTGAACTTCGTGCCCTTGATCGCCTCCGCAATGGCCGCACGTTGCTCCTTGCTGGACACTCCCGTGCTCGCCAGAGCGTTCGCCGTCTCCAATGCGGCATCCTGAGAGAAATGCACCACATAGATCGGCGTTTCCCCTCTGCCGAAGGCCAATTCGACGGTCTTCTCCAACGGATCAAGCGTGTACTCGTACGTCAACGGTACCGGACGCGGCGCATCGGCGATGATGTCGACGTCCGTGTCCGTCATGTCCTCCAATTTGTCGGCGATTGCATCGACGTTGCCCAATGTGGCGCTCATCAGCAAAAACTGCGTGTTCGGCAATGTCAGCAGCGGAACCTGCCAAGCCCAACCACGCTCCGAATCGCCATAATAATGGAATTCATCCATCGCCACACAGCCGACATCGGCATGACGGCCCTCACGCAATGCCTGGTTCGCAAGAATCTCCGCAGTGCAGCAGATGATCGGCGCATCGGCGTTGATGTGCGTGTCTCCGGTGATCATGCCGACGTTCTCACGACCGAACACCTCCACCAAATCAAAGAATTTCTCAGACACCAACGCCTTGATCGGAGCCGTGTAATACGAGCGACGGCCCGTGCACAACGCAGCGAAATGCATACCCAACGCCACCAGTGATTTGCCGGAGCCGGTGGGCGTGTTCAAAATGACATGATCGCCCGCGAGCAGGTCCATGATGGCCTCTTCCTGATGGGGCCACGGCTCAACACCTTTGACGTCCGCCACCCACTCGAAAAAGCGTTCGTAGATCTCGTCCGTGTCGATGTTGCGCTCGCCATCGCTCCAATTCGGCGCCAAGGCGCCCAAAGAACCGTAATTCGTATCGTCAGCCATGATTGCCAGTCTAGCGGCTGGCATGAACTCAAATGTCGAACGTGTGTTCGAATTATTGCGTATGTTGCGGTACAGTAGAAATTATGACTGAGGATTTGTTTGGTGCGATGGACGCTCCCGAAGATATGACACGCCCGCTGGCCGTGCGCATGCGTCCGTCGAGCGTGGACGAAGTGGTGGGCCAATCGCGGGTGCTAGGACAGGGCTCTCCTCTGCGCAGACTCGCCAATCCGGCGTCCAAAGGCTCGCTGACCGCGCCGAGTTCCATTATTCTGTTTGGACCTCCCGGAGTCGGCAAAACCACGCTCGCCTATATTGTGGCCAAACAGTCCGGTCGAGTCTTCGAAGAGCTTTCCGCAGTCACCTCCGGCGTCAAGGACGTGCGGGATGTACTCAGACGCGCCCATGATCGTCTTGTCGCGGAGGGCAAGGAAACGGTACTGTTCATCGACGAAGTGCACCGATTCTCCAAATCGCAGCAGGATGCATTGCTGCCAAGCGTGGAAAACCGTGACGTCACTTTCATTGCGGCCACCACGGAAAATCCAAGCTTTTCCATCATCAAACCGTTGTTAAGCCGATCCGTGGTCGTCAAACTCGAATCGCTGGAACCCGACGACCTGAAAACGCTCATCAAGAGGGCCATCGAAAGCGAGCGTGGGCTTAAAAACGAAGTCAAAATCAACGACGAAGCCGTTGACGAAATCGTGCGTATGGCCGGAGGCGACGCGCGAAAAACACTGACGATCCTTGAAGCCGCCGCGGGGGCGCTTACCGGAGACCAAGCGCGCAAAAAAGGTACGAAACGGCCAATCATCACTCCCGACGTGGTATCGCAGGTCATGGACGTGGCCACCGTGCGCTATGACAAAGACGGCGACGACCATTACGATGTGATTTCCGCATTCATCAAATCCATGCGTGGATCCGACCCGGACGCCACCATGCACTACTTGGCACGGATGTTGCGCGCCGGCGAGGATCCGCGGTTCATCGCACGGCGCATTATGATCGCAGCTTCCGAGGAAGTCGGTATGGCGGCTCCGCAGATACTGCAGGTCACCGTCGCGGCGGCACAAGCCGTGTCCATGATCGGCATGCCCGAGGCGCGCATCATTCTCGCGGAAGCCGCGCTCGCCGTTGCCACCGCTCCGAAGTCGAACGCCAGCTACAACGCCATCAACAGCGCGCTCGCCGATGTGGACGCGGGATTGATCGGTCAGGTACCCTTGCACCTAAGGAATGCGCCGACCGCCCTGATGAAAAGTTGGGGCAATCATGAGGGGTATCGGTACGCTCATGATTGGCCGGGAGCCGTGGCTCCGCAGCAATACATGCCGGACGAGCTGGCAGGGCGGGAATACTACCATCCGAACGATCGCGGCTACGAGCATGAGATCAAACCGAGACTGGAGAAAATTCGCAAAATCCTGCATGAGAAGAACGGTGGTCAAACCGGTAACTCTGATCGAGCCTAGTGTGGTGTCAGTTCTCATTCTTCGTTGCCGTTGGACTAGGGGTCCGCTAGAATTCTTCGTTGGGGTTGATGCCTGCTTGCTATGAGCAAGGCCCATGCGTCAATCGCGGCGTCGCACATGGCCGCAGGAAAAAGTGCGCGGAAAGTGATTATGCAAGAACGGAATACAACGCTCGAAACCACCAGCCATATCAGTCGAAACAGTAGTGAAAACGTCAGGAAAATGCCGGACGAACGCATCCCCGGCAAACTCATCGGAGCGATTGTGGCGGTCGGCTCCCTCGCCTTCATTGGCATTCTCACCGAAACCGTCATGACGGTACTGTTCCCGCAACTTATGCGGGAATTCAACGTCGATACCGCAACCGTGCAATGGATCACCACCATCTATCTGCTGGTGGTTGCCGCAACCATGCCGTTGTCGTCGTACCTCAACCGTCGGTTCAAGCATCGCACGCTGTTCCTTGCCGCGGTGTCGCTCGCGGTGCTCGGTTCATTGATCATGATCGTCGGCCATGCGTTCCCGGTCATTCTCATTGCCCGTGTGATCCAAGGCATGGGTTCCGGTGTGGCCACGCCGCTGATGATCAACATCATTCTTGAGCAGTCGCCAAAGAGCAAGGTCGGACGATTGATGGGCGTTGGCTCGCTGGTCATTACTGTGGCTCCGGCAATTGGACCGACCGTGGGTGGCGCGGTGTCGAGTATTCTGCCATGGCGTGCGATTTTCGTAATCGTCATTCCGGTTATTCTGCTGATCTCGCTGCCTGTCGGTTTGAAATGCATCGAACAGCATCGTCCGACGGAAGAGGCGCGTCTCAATCCGTTGCAGTTCGTGTCGATTGTGCTTGCATTGTGCGGATTGGTGATGTTCCTAAACCAAGCTGGAGTGGCCGTCAGCGCCGCGGTTTCCGGCGGCAGCGCCACGGTGTCGGCAGTGTTCGCCGTGGTGAGTCTGATCGTTGGATTGGGGGCATTGCTGTTTTTCGGCTGGTCGTCGAAGCGTTCGTTCTCGCCGCTGATCCGTTTGGGCTGGCTGCGTGACCCGATGGTGTTGTTACATTTGATCGCCTACATGCTGCTGCCGATCGTCGGCATCGGTTTCGGTTATGTGATCACCAATGTGGCGCAGCTTTCGTTGGGAACCAGCGCGTTCCTGTCCGGCGCGTTGGTGCTGCCGGGTGCGCTGATCGGCGCGTTTTTCGCACCGGTGGGAGGTATGCTGTACGACCGTTTCGGACCGGTGCGTCCGATTCTCGGCGCGTTTTTCGCCGCGATTTGTGGGCCGATTCTGCTGCTGGTATTTTCCATGCGACTGACACCCGTCACGCTTGCCGGTTTCTACTTCATTTTCGGATTTGGTTATTCGCTTGGTTTTTCCAATATCATGACCAATGCGTTGCGTAACATCGCACCTCAGTTCATGCCGGACGGCAATGCCGTGTTCAACACCTGCCTGCAGTTCGGCGGTGCGGCAGGCACCGCGCTGTTCTCCACGATTCTGTCGGTGGCTCAGGCTGGCGCAGGCGAAGAGGGGGGTGCCACGTTCCGTCACGCTACGGCTGTCGGTGGCAGCTGGACGTTCGCTACCATGATTGGTATCGTGGCCATTGCCATCTGTTGCTTGATTGCGGCGTTCCGTATTGGTGCGAAACGTAATAGCAGGCTATAGAAAAAGCCTGTAGCGTAAAGTGAGGAAAGCGTTCCGTCAAGGAATGTCGGCTTGCTATGCTGTCTCTACCGTGTTATTGAGAGGACAGCAATGAGACTACAGCACCCGTATAGCGGCATCACTACCGGTCTGCTCAAGCCGATTACGGCGGCGCTTTCCATAGTTGCGCTGCTTGCGGGCTGTGGATCCGTGGAGGCGAAGGATTCCCAGCAGGAAGTCACCAGTGCCGATAAGGTGGTCAGCGTCAATATCACGGAACCATCGAATGGCTTGCTGCCAAGTGACACCAGCGATATGGCCGGTTGGAAAATCGTCAGCCAGCTGTATGACGGCCTGGTCACTTTCGATGCGGAAGGTAATGAGACGTTGGTCGAGGCCGAATCGATCACGCCGAATGACGACGCTTCCGAATACACCATCGCACTTAAACCGAATCTGGCGTTCTCCAATGGTGAGAAGATCACCGCCGACACGTACGCGAAAAGCTGGTCGTTCGCGGCCAATGCTGCCAATGGACAGGTCGGAGCCTCCATTTTCGAAGATATTCAGGGCTACGATGAGCTGCAGGATGCAAGTGGTTCCAAAACCGCGCAATTGTCAGGCCTTACCGTGGTCGACGACACTACGCTGAAGGTCAAGCTCAAAGCGTCAAATTCGGCGTTCCTGTACAAAATCGGAGATATCGCGTTTCTGCCGATGCCATCCGAAGTCATCAAGAATCCCAAGGAATACGGGCAAAAGCCGATTGGCAACGGTCCGTACAAGCTGAAGGCGTACAAAAGCGGCGAAGAAATCATTCTTGAAAAAGACGACTCCTACAAGGGGCCGCGCGAAGTCAAGAACGCCGGCATCGATTTCAAGGTGTATCAAAGCCTTGACGCGGCCTATTCGGATCTGCTGGCAGACAATCTTGACGTGCTTGATGCCATTCCGACTTCCGCGTTGAAAACCTATCAGAACGAAAAGAGCATCACGGCCGTCAGCAAGCCTGGACCGTCGTTCTCAGCATTTACGATTTCGCAGAATCTTGATCATTTCCAAGGTGAGGAAGGCAAGTATCGGCGTCAAGCCATCGCGCATGCCATTGACCGTGAGAATATCGCCAATGCGATTTTCGGTGGCACGGTAACGCCCGCCACCGATTTCCTTGCGCCGGTGATCAAGGGATATGACACCGATCTCGACACGGATGGCGTGCTCGCATATGACGAGACGAAAGCCAAGGAATTGTGGGCGAAGGCGGATGCGATTTCGCCATGGAGCGGAACGTTCCGCATCGCCTACAGTGCAGACGGCACCGATAAGGAGTGGGTGGAGGCTGCGGCCAATTCCATTCGCAACGCGCTTGGCATCGATGCGGAAAGCTATCCGTTCGCCACGTCCAAGGAACTGCGCAGCGCCATTCAGGAGCGCACCATCGACGCGGCATTCAAATCGGGCATGCAATCCGATTATCCGCATCCGGAAGGCTATCTGGTGCAGGCATACGACTCATCGGCAGCGGACGGCAAGGGTTTGAACAACGGTGATTACAAGAGCGACGAATTTGATGCGCTGATTGACCAGGCGGCTGCGGAGACCGATTTGGACAAGGCCGTGAGCCTGTATCAGCAGAGCGAACGTGTGTTGCTGAAGGATTTGCCGGTGATTCCTTTGTGGTATACCAACGTAACCGCGGCATCGGCCAAAAACGTGGAAGTGAGCTACAACTATATGGGCGTTCCCGAATACAACACCATCGTCAAGTAAGGTTTGTTCTAGCGTGAAGACTCCACTGTGAGCGCAATTTCACCACCCGTCGCTTCGAAGCGGTAGGCTGTGAAACTATAGAGAACATAGGAAAAGGAGACAAGGTGAGCAACCTCAGTGCACCCCTGCCCGTCATGGCCGGCGAAGATATGCCGGCCGGACCCGCCGATCCGATTTTCAACCGTCTGCTGAAAGACCGCATCATTTGGATGGGCGAGGAAGTCAAGGACGAAATGGCCAATCGCATCTGCGCACAGATGCTGATGCTGGCAGCTGAAGATCCGAAGAAGGATATTTGGCTGTACATCAATTCCCCGGGTGGTTCCATCACCGCAGGCATGGCCATTTACGACACCATGCAGCTTATCGAGCCTGACGTGGCGACCGTCGGCTTGGGCATGTGCGCATCCATGGGCCAGTTCCTGCTGAGCTCCGGCACCAAGGGCAAGCGATTCCTGACCTCGCATGCCCGTGTGCTGATGCACCAGCCGTCCGGCGGCATCGGCGGCACCGCCACCGACGTGCGCATCAACGCCGAACTGATCATGGACATGAAGAAGACCATGAGCGAGCTGACTGCCGAACAGACCGGCCATACCGTTGAGGAAATCTACCGCGACAACGAGTACGACCACTGGTTCACCGCGCAGGAAGCGCTGGAATACGGTTTTGTGGATAAGCTCGTTTCCACGCACGACACGATGAACGCCACCAAGGGAGAGTGAACATGGCAAGCGAAGAATCCCGATTCGTAGCCCGCGCAGAGCGTCTCGCAGGACCGACCGGAGTGGTTGGTTTCCAGGCTGCAGCAGCCCGCGAAGCCGCTTTCGCGCCGCAGAACCGTTATGTTCTGCCGCAGTTCGAAGAGAAGACCCCGTACGGTTTCAAAAGGCAGGATCCGTACACCCGCTTGTTCGAAGACCGCATCATCTTCATGGGCGTGCAGGTCGACGACACTTCCGCCGACGACATTATGGCTCAGCTCCTGGTACTCGAAAGCCAGGATCCGAACCGTGATGTGATGATGTACATCAACTCTCCGGGCGGTTCCATGACGGCTATGACCGCCATCTACGACACCATGCAGTACATCAAGCCGGATGTGCAGACCGTATGCCTTGGACAGGCCGCTTCCGCAGCCGCCATTCTGCTGGCCGCCGGAGCCAAGGGCAAGCGTCTGATGCTGCCGAACGCGCGCGTGCTCATCCATCAGCCGGCCATCGATCAGGGCTTCGGCAAGGCGACGGAAATCGAAATCCAAGCCAAGGAAATGCTGCGTATGCGTGAATGGCTTGAGAACACGCTGGCCAAGCATACCGGTCGCGATGTGGAGAAGATTCGCAAAGACATCGAGGTCGACACCTTCCTGACCGCACCTGAGGCCAAGGAATACGGCATTGTCGACGAAGTGCTGGAACACCGTAGCTGAACGGCGCATATGCGAGGTTCCATCTGAAGTCGCATCTTCACAAATCAATACCCCTGCCGGGCGTTGGCAGGGGTATTCTGTTCTTCAATGATGATTGCATGATGGCGATTGCTCAATGGCAGGTACGGCAAACAAAGGGGTGCGAATGGGACGAGTGGTCAGCTACAACGATGAAGTGTCACGATGCACGTTCTGCGGCAAAACCGAAAATCAGGTACGTAAGCTCGTTACCGGATCAGGTGCGGCCATTTGCGACGAATGCATCGAACTGTGCGTCGACATCATTTCCGAAGAACGTGTCAAAGACGCCCAGCTGAACACATTGCAGCTGCCGAAACCCGCACAGATCAGCGCCTATCTCGACAACTACGTGGTCGGGCAGGAATCCGCTAAAAGAACGCTTTCCGTGGCCGTATACAACCATTACAAGCGCGTCAATATGGAAATGCGTGAATCCGCGGCATTGCGCGATCGTGCGGCGCATGCGAGCGACGATCCACTGGCCGGCGTGCAGGTGTCCAAATCGAATATCCTGCTGCTGGGGCCGACCGGCGTGGGCAAAACGTATCTTGCGCAGACACTGGCGAAGGTCATGAATGTGCCGTTCGTCATCGTCGACGCCACCACACTCACTGAAGCGGGGTATGTGGGCGACGATGTGGAAACCGTACTGCAACGGCTTATACAGGCCGCTGACGGCGATGTGGCGCGAGCGCAGCAGGGCATCGTCTATATTGACGAAATCGACAAGATAGCGCGTAAGAGCGGCGAGAACACGTCTATTACGCGAGATGTGTCCGGTGAGGGCGTGCAGCAGGCTCTGCTGAAGATTCTGGAAGGTACTGTGGCATCCGTGCCGGTGGAGGGCTCGCGTAAGCATCGTGAGATGGAGACGGTGCAGATCGACACTCGTGACATTCTGTTTATCTGCGGCGGCGCGTTTGTCGGGCTTGCCGATATTGTGGCGCAGCGTTTGGGCGCTCGTGAAAGCGGATTTGGTGCCGCGTGGCATGATCATGAGGTGCCGAATCGTGAGCTGCTTGCCCAGGCTTCGGCCGACGATCTTGCCGATTTCGGTTTATTGCCTGAATTCATCGGTAGATTGCCGGTGGTGAGCGTGCTTGAGGAGCTTACGGAGGATGATTTGGCGCGCATTCTGGTCGCACCGGAGAACGCGCTGGTCAAGCAGTATCAGAAGTTGTTTGCGATTGACGGGGTGACGTTGACGTTCACCGAGGGGGCGGTGCGGCAGATCGCGGCTACTTCGATTCGCAGGGGCACGGGCGCCCGAGGCCTTCGATCGATTATCGAAAAAACCTTGGAGGACACGATGTTCCAGCTACCAAGCGTGACTGGCGTATCGGAGGTGGTGGTGGATGAGGCGTCCGTCAATGGTTCCGGCACTCCGAAACTATTGAAGGTTTCCACGGAGGAGATTCCTCGCAGACGTGCCGCGTAGTGCATTCGGCGTGTTGCGCGTCGTATGTGCGAGAGTTCAGATTTCGTAGGGTTGAAGCAGGTATGGATGCCGGTGCGAAATCCGCGAAAACAGGCGCGACACGCCGAGATTTTGCTTCAAGGGCATTTGGGTGTATCTTATTCGAGTTGCCGAAAACAAGACAACGTTGCGCGAGTAGCCCAGCGGATTAGAGCAGCTGACTACGGATCAGCAGGTCGCAGGTTCGAATCCTGTCTCGCGCACATGAACCTCCTTCGCGAAATGCGGAGGAGGCTTTCTTTTTTTCTGGAAGTAACGGCGGCGCTGCCGTGAATAGTGTTCGAATCAATGCGATTCGCAAACCTACCAGAATGCTTATGTAAAGCGGCTGTTGTCGAGATACGTTCGGTTTCTCTCCGAGCGAACGGTGTGGTACAAGAAAAGCCGTCATGCCGAATAAAACCGTAAACACCAGTGAAAAAGACGGTTTGGAAACATAAACGCCGATACCTTTCGGTACACTGGAACCGCTATTGAAGCGTCTGCGCGTGCCAATGCCGCAGACGCTTTTCTTAAGTGAATGGCGGGCCGTGGATACTCGCGGCAACAGACGGGAGAGCAATGACCGAACGTAAGCAGGGACTCTGGGCGAAAATACGATACATAGCCGCTTCCGACCGCATATCTGGTCTGATTATGCTTGGCTTCGCTCTCGCAGGTCTGTTGCTTGCCAATCTGCCGTTCACGGCGCATGCGTTCGAAGAGTTGGAGAATTTCCGCATCGCCATTCCCTACACCAATATCGATATGGGATTGGGACACTGGGTGCAGGATGGTCTGCTGACGGTGTTCTTCCTGACTGTCGGACTGGAATTGAAACAGGAACTCGCCACAGGTTCGCTGTCGAACCCCAAGGCTGCTGCAGTGCCGATGCTGTGCGCTGTGGGCGGTATGATGGCTCCTCCGGTGTTGTTCCTGCTGGTATTGTTCCTGTTCTCCGGTTTCGGATCCGATCCGTTGGTCATCGCTTCGGGAACGAGTTTCACCTTTGGTGAGATGTCTCATGGTTGGGCGGTTCCTACGGCCACTGATATCGCGTTCTCTTTGGCTGTGCTTGCTTTGTTCGCCAAAGCGCTGCCGGGCTCCATTCGCGCGTTCCTGATGACGCTTGCCACAGTGGACGATCTGCTGGCCATTATTCTGATCGCGGTGTTCTTCTCTTCGGTGAACGCATGGTACTGGTTCGTCGGCATCGCCGTATGCGCTGTCGTATGGTATTTTCTGGTGCGTATGCGCAAAGTGCCATGGCTTGCCGTGGCCATTGTCGGCATTCTGGCTTGGGTGATGATGTTCGAAGCTGGTGTGCATCCTACTTTGGCTGGCGTGCTTGTTGGATTGCTCACGCCGGCTCATGAGCGTTTCGGAGAGAAAACCCCACGCGCCGAACGCTATGCGGACAAGCTGCAGCCGTTTTCCGCGTTGCTGGCTCTGCCGATTTTCGCCTTGTTCGCCACTGGTGTGCATTTTGAATCGTTGACGTTGGCCCTGTTCATTTCGCCGGTCGTCGTTGCCGTTATGGTGGCTCTGGTGGTCGGCAAGCCGTTGGGCATTATGATCACGGCATGGCTTTCCACGCATGTGGCCGGATTGAAAATGGCTAAGGGATTGCGTGTGCGCGACATGTTCC
>ERZ773241.1835-NODE-1835-length-18965-cov-3.848652_pt1 | contig 18965 bp, 7 predicted proteins | sample MGYA00580989_ERZ773241 | MGnify/ENA primary metagenome ERZ773241 (study PRJEB29015, sample SAMEA2737804) | human gut metagenome | biome: human gut; feature: human-associated habitat; material: faeces | place: China | collected 2012 ... | reverse complement strand
AATCTTATTCACTGTTTTAACGGTCTTTCTTCAAGCGCTCTGCCATGGCATGTGCCAGATTCTCGCATTGAGTATAGGTAATATCCCTCATCGCCTGCTTCATCTCTACCGGATCGCCTACCAGCTCGAACTTACTCTTTTCCGCAAATTCAGCCATACGCTTCACAGCAGCTCCTGCCCAGGTGAAGGAACCGAAGTATCCCAAATAACGTCCTTTGAGTTCGCGAACCAGAATCTTAGACAATAACGATTCCACTTCCGGGAATATCTGATTACTGTATGTCGGAGAACCGACAATCAATCCTTTATAACGGAAAATATCTGCAAGGATATAAGAAGGATGACTCTTCGTCACATTGTGCATCACAATATTCCTGATTCCCTGTGCTGAGAGTTCCGCAGCAATAGCTTCCGCCATCTGTTCCGTATTTCCATACATACTGCCATATACGATAACCACACCTTCGTCCGCATCATAACGGCTCAGACGGTCATAGATACCGATCACCCTGGAAATATTCTCTGTCCATACCGGTCCGTGTGTAGAGCAAATGGTAGTGATAGGCAGTCCTCCCAATTTTTGCAGGGCTTTCTGTACCGGACTACCGTATTTGCCAACGATATTGGAGTAGTAACGCACCATTTCACCCCAGTACTTATCTACATTGATACGGGTATCCAGAAATCCTCCGTCTACAGTGCCAAAGCATCCGAATCCGTCACCTGAGAAAAGGATTCCGTCCGTTTCATCAAATGTCATCATCGTTTCGGGCCAGTGCACCATCGGAGTCATATAGAAACGAAGCATATGCTTGCCTAATGCAAGGAAGTCTCCGTCTTTCACCAGATATTGCTCGCCGGTAACACCGTAGAATCCTTCAATCATACCGAAGGTTTGCTTATTGCCGACAATAATAATATCCGGATAGTGTTGTTTAATCAATCGGATGGAGCCCGAATGATCCGGCTCCATGTGATTTATAATCAAATAGTTAATAGGACGTTCGCCGATTACTTGCTTGATCTTGCGCAAGTAGACTTCAAAATAACAGATATCTACAGTATCCACCAACGCCACCATTTCATCATCAATCAAATAAGAGTTATACGAAACTCCATAGGGCAACGGCCATAACGCCTCAAAACGGTGTTTATTACGGTCATTTACTCCCACATAGTGGACATTTCCTTTAATTCTTGTTTTCTGTTCCATTCTTCAACTTTAATTAATTTCTGCTCACCAGCTATGATCCTCTGAGGACAGAGATTTATTCTGTGGTGAAGTTATCTTCCGCAAAAATAACTCTTTTTTCTGAATCCCTGTACTTCTTACCTTGATAAGCTCCCCTTTCTTTCATTCTTTTTTGCAAACGAGTTACAAATTCATAATTCTTCAGTCCCCAGTCCGGAGCAATCAGCAATTCTTTGGGAGACTGCGAAACAAAACGTTCCAATACCAGATCCGGGCGGAGATGCTCTACATAGTCAATCACCAGGTCAATATATTCGTCCACTTCCGTAAACAGATGAAAACCTTCCGGATTCTCTTCGTATTCATGCGCCATGCGAGTACCACGAATCAACTGTAACTGATGAATTTTGAGTGTGGACAAAGGAAGCGCGGAAAGGATTCCTGCCTGCTCTACCATTGTATCATGTGTCTCTCCCGGAAGACCGAGGATGACGTGCCCGCCCGTCAGTATGCCACAGGCGGCGGTACGCTGAACAGCCTCTACCGTATCCGCATACGTATGTCCGCGATTGATACGCCGCAATGTCTCATCACTGGCACTCTCAATGCCATATTCCACCATCAGGAATGTATGGCGGTTCAGTTCTTCCAGATACTGAAGCAGTTCTTCCGGCATACAATCCGGACGCGTACCGATCACCAATCCTACTACCCCGTCTACCTGCAACGCCTCTTCATATTTACGTTTCAGTCCTTCCAGTTCTGCATAAGTATTGGTATATGCCTGGAAATACGCCAGATATTTCATCTCCGGATATTTATGGGCAAAGAAACATTTCCCCTCCTCCAGTTGGGTAGCAATCGACTTTTCCGTCCGGCAATAGTCCGGGTTGAAAGTCTGGTTATTGCAATACGTACAACCGCCCCATCCCTTCGTCCCATCCCGATTAGGACAAGTAAAACCGGCATTTAATGATATTTTCTGCACTTTGTAAGGAAAATGTTTTCGCAGAAAGGTTGGGAAATCATTATATTGTATTTGATAAGACATATCTATTTAATTCATTTGTTATTTGTGTGGCAAACATAAGAAAAAACAGCGAGTTACGGAAAGATGCCCCAAAATATCTTCAATATATTAAAAAAAACATAAAGTGCATAAGATAAATTAATATTTATTGCGAAAGCAGAAACTATTTAGTTAGTTTTGTGTGATTTTAAGCATTGACGGGAGGATACTTGTGAAAGTCTTGTGCAATTATTCCCCAATTATGATTTCATCTCACCATACCCCATGCGACTCTCGTCAATAAACTATCCTCTTTATGTTCTAAAAACAGAATATAAAGAGGATTTTTAGCATAAGCAGGCAGACAAGACAGCGAAAGGGAGGAAAAAATAGGCAAACTTTCGTATTATCCGTTCAATGTAGCGTCCGGGCTTCTTGTTTTCCATCCTTTTACTTATTTTTGTTCTAACAAAAAACACCGATATTATGAAACGCGCCTGGCTCCTTCTTATTTCTCTTTTTAACTTTTGCATATTAGTGGCCCAGCCTACCTATCAGATCAAGCATTATTCCGTCAATGACGGAATGTCACAAGGAATAGTACAGACAATCATACAAGACAAAAAAGGATTCCTATGGTTCGGCACCTGGAACGGGCTGAATAAATTCGACGGATATACATTCAAAAACTATAAGACATCTTACAAAGACGGCTATATTCTGAATACCAACCGGATCAGTCAGATAGCGGAAACGAAATATGGGGATATCTGGTGCCAAGCCTATGACGGACGGGTGTATATGTTCGACAATCAGACAGAGAAGTTCATCGACATTTTAGGTTCAGTAGCAGAAACGATGATAACGAATAATTATGCCGACCATATTTATACCCTTTCCAAAGGAATCTCATGGATCACCTTTCAAAACGAATGTGCCGCCATCCGCATAGATGACCAACTTTGCAAACAGGGGAAAGGAATCACTCTGTACAGTTCCTTCAAACAAAACTTGAAGGGAGACAAGATATATACCGTTTTCGAAGATTCCGAAGGAGATGAATGGATACTGACCAACAAAGGAATTTCTATCATAGGAAAGAAGCAGGTAGACAGCGATTTCCCGTTCCAATATATTAAAGAAGCGGATGGAATTATTTATCTGGTTTCCCAATCGGACAAATTGGCCTCTTACAACTTTAAGACCAGACAATTCAAATTCATAGAGATTCCTTATCATGTTTCGATGATTAACGAAGTCAAGAAGTTTGACTCCAATACACTTTTGCTGGCTACAGATAACGGACTGATTATTTATAAGATAAAAGAAAAAGAATTCCAGTTGATTGATATACGCACATCAACGCAACCTTCCAACGTCGTACAGTCAGTTTATCAAGACCATTACAAGGAACTATGGATATTCCCCCAAACGACAGGAGTGATCCGTTATAATCCATCCACCAAGGAAATGCAGCATTTGTTCACACCGGCCGACGAAGTGATCAGATATGAACGGAAAAATAAGAATGTGATCTTTGAAGACCGGCAACACACGTTATGGGTTCTCCCCCCGGAAGGGAATCTGTCTTATTATGACCGTGAAAACAAAGAACTGAAACCCATGCTGAAGGACAGCAACAATCCGAAGTCTGTTTTCAGTCCGCTCGTCCGCTTTTACACACTGGACAATCAGGGTAACTGCTGGCTGACCAGTACACGTGGCATTTACAAATTGTCTTTCTTTCCACATACCTATAATCTGGTGCATATTGACAATGGATTCGAGACCCGCGCTTTTTTATGCGACAATGAAAAGAGGCTGTGGGTTTCTTCGAAGGCACAGATGATCAGAGTGTACCAACCGGACGGACAGTTGGAAGGCTATCTGACGCCACAAGGAAAAATAAGCAAAGATAAACAGAGTTTTACAAGCGTATATTGCTTTCTTGAAGACCATGAAGGCAATATCTGGATAGGAACAAAGGAAAACGGCATTTATCTGTTAAAGAAAAAGTCGCCGGATTCCTATTCCGTACAACAATTCACTCATCAACCGAATATGCCATACAGCTTGAGTGGCAACAGTGTATATTCCATTTTTCAAGATAGCCATAAACGTATCTGGATAGGCTGCTATGGCGGAGGAATCAATCTGCTAACCTACAACAAGGACGGTAAGACAGAATTTATACACAGCGATAATGAGTTGAAGAATTACCCGACCGGCTACGCTTCGAAAGTCCGCCACATATCCGAAGCGCCGGGCGGTGTGCTGTTAATAGGAACCACCAACGGATTACTGACTTTCTCCAATCAATTTGAGAGACCGGAAGAAATCAAGTTTTATCGTAATTGTTGCGAGTCAGGAATAAGTACCAGCCTGAGCGGAAATGATGTGATGCATACGTACACCGACAAGCAAAAACGAACCTATATAGCCAGCTTTACGGGAGGCATCAGCCAAATCGTATCCAAGAACCTGCTCAGCAACAAGATTGAGTTCAAGACATATACAACGGATGACGGACTGGCTTCGGACTTGGTACAAGCCATGCAGGAAGACCAACAAGGCAACTTATGGATTCTTTCGGAAAATGCCATTTCTAAATTCGACGCTCAAAGAAAGACTTTCGAGAATTACGGGCTTAACTCTCTGCACCAGGAATTTAGCTTCTCAGAAGCGGCACCGGTGATCAACGCTCGCAATCAAATCGTATTCGGTACAGACAAGGGATTCATTGAGATTTCTTCCAAAGAGATGCAGAAAAGTTCCTATATCCCTCCCATTGTCTTTACCGGTTTGAAAGTGCAGGGACAATCTTCTGTCATCGCCATTGACGATCTGGAAGAATTACGCCTCACCCCCTCTCAGCGTAATGTTACTTTCCAGTTTGCGGCACTCGATTATGTCGATTCCAAAGAAATCCGTTACGCATACCGACTGAAAGGACTGGAAGAAGAGTGGCACGACGGCGACAAGAACCGTTCTGCCAGCTACATCAACTTGCCGAACGGCAAATATAAACTGCAAATCAAATCCACCAACAGCGACGGCGTATGGATGGACAATATCCGCACTTTATCCATCAACGTACTGCCCACTTTCTGGGAGACGGGCTGGGCATGGCTGCTCTACGTTATTCTCTTCGTTCTCTTTACGGGCAGTATCGTATATGTACTTTTTTATATTTATCGGTTGCGCCACCAAGTGGATATCGAGCAACAACTATCCAATATCAAGCTCCGTTTCTTTACTGACATATCTCATGAACTCCGGACACCGCTGACTCTGATCAGCAGTCCGGTCAATGAAGTTCTGGAAAATGAAGACTTATCCGCCACAGCCCGTGAGCACTTGACTGTGGTACAAAAGAATGCCGAACGTATGCTACGTCTCATGAATCAGATTCTGGACTTCCGTAAGATACAGAATCAGAAGATGAAAGTGCTGGTGGAGAAGACAGACCTGATTCCACTTCTTGAAAAAGTAATGATCAACTTCCGCTTGATTGCAGAAGAAAAGAAGATTAATTTCCGGTTGGCAAGCGAACTTAAATCAATATATGCATGGATAGACCGCGATAAGTTTGAAAAGATATTCTTTAATCTGATATCCAACGCATTCAAATATACACCGGCTGAGAAGGCGATTACAATAGAAGTGACAAAACAGACAGATAAAGTGACAATCTCTGTGGTGGATGAAGGCATCGGAATTGAACCGACTAAACTGCGTACTTTGTTCCAGCGCTTCGAAACACTGGCACAGCAGAATATGCTCCAACCGTCTTCCGGCATCGGCCTGTCATTGGTAAAAGAAATGGTCGACATGCATCACGGTACAATCAAAGTAACGAGCGAACCAGAAGCAGGAAGCCGTTTCATGGTAACTCTGCCTCTTCAAAAAGAAGTCTTCGAACAAGACAGTCAGGTGGAATTTATTCTGAATGACAGTCAAAGTCCGACTACCCATCCGGACAGCAGCCTCCAGACTGAGAAAAGACCAGAAGCGGAAGACAAAGAAGATATGGAGAATAATACGGCTCCGGATACGCTTACTATATTGGTGGTTGAGGACAATGAGGAACTGAAAGCTTTCTTAAAAAACATCTTGTCTGAGAATTATACTGTAATCACCGCTCCGAACGGAAAAGAAGGATTGCAACACGCAGTTGATAATATCCCCGATCTTATCATCAGTGACGTAATGATGCCGGTTATGGACGGCCTGGAAATGATTCGGAAAATCAAAGAAAACAATAACATCTGTCACATTCCCATTATTGTATTATCGGCAAAAGCCTCTTTGGATGACCGGATTGCCGGACTGGAGCAAGGTATAGATGACTATATCACAAAACCTTTCAGCGCCACATATCTGAAAACACGTATCGCTTCACTGCTCCGCCAACGCAAATCCTTGCAGGAAATCTATATGACCAAACTGACGGAAGGAAAAGAAATAGCTGTCGCAGAAGCTCTTACCCCATCGCAACCGCAGATTACTCCCTACGACGAGCAATTCATGCAAAAGGTAATGGAGTTCATAGAAGAACAGATGGATAATGCCGAACTGACCATCGACGAATTTGCAGAGCATCTGATGCTCAGCCGCACCATCTTCTATCGGAAACTGAAGTCCATCATCGGACTGACTCCTGTAGACTTCATACGTGAAGTACGCATCAAACGTGCAGCACAGCTAATAGACAGCGGGGAATATAATTTCTCACAGGTAGCCTATATGACCGGTTTCAATGACCCGAAGTATTTCAGTAAATGCTTCAAGAAGGTAGTAGGTATCACGCCTTCCGAATATAAAGAGAAGAATAAATAAAAAAAGAAGCCGACCGTACGCATTCATTAATCACCATAACCGGCTATTTTCTTTCGTAGCACCTAGGTCAGACAATTGTAGCACCCAGGTCAGATAACTGAAGCACCTAGGTAATACATTCGTCTCACCTAGGTGCTACGAAAGAAAAACGACTAAAGACATAAAAGATTTTGGCTAGCAGGATACTTATTTATCCCTATGTTCCAATAAGTTAGCAGCAGTTCCGTATCTGTTAATTCCGCTGATTTCCGGAAAGCAGCATTTTTCCGGAATCCTTTTTATATTCTTTCCCGTTAATAATAATGCCTGTAGCATTTTTTATCTGTATGCCCGGAGCCTCGGGATCCTCCACTTTGATATTCTCCATATTCACCTGAGAAGCCTGATTGATTACAATACCTTTCTTGGCATTAGTTACAGTCATGTTCTTGATAAAGATATTCTTAAGAGGCATTTCCGGCAGCCCGTTGAAATATACTGCCCGTCCCGCACCTCTACAAAGAACATTTGAAATATAAATGTTCCTGAAAACAGGAGTTTCCTCATTCACATCCGGTATCGGAGTTTCCGGAAAGTCATTGACAGCATAATACAAATCCATCGTCAGAGCATCATTGGGAATATCAATCATGTTGATATTATCTATGAAAATGTTCTCCACTACGCCACCACGTCCGCGGGTACTCTTAAACCGCAAACCGACATCTGTGCCCACGAAAGAACAGCCCGATACGTATACATTCCGGACACCACCGGACATTTCGCTGCCGATTACAAATCCGCCATGCCCATGCAAAACCGTATTATTCTTAATAATCACATTCTCACAAGGTTCTCCCCGCCTGCGTCCATCCTCATCTTTACCCGATTTCAGACAGATAGCATCATCCCCCGCATCAAAAAAACAATTAGTGACCAGTACGTTTTTACACGACTCCACATCCAGCGCATCGCCATTTTGCGAATACCAGGGATTGAACACCTTCACATCGTTCAAAGTCAAAGATTCGCAGGACAAAGGATGGATACACCAGCCCGGTGAGTTCTTGAAAGTCACCCCTTCCAGCAGAATCCGTTTGCTCTTTACTATACTCAGCATGACAGGGCGCAACCAGCTTTTCATGTAAGTCCACTCTTCATCGGTTATTTCTTTCTGCCCGTTATTTTGTCCGGTCATAAGTACAGAAGCTTTCAAAGCACCCGCATCAGGATACCATACTTTTCCGTTCTCATCCACTTTACCACCCGAACTCACCAGATTTTTCCATTGCCGTTCCGTCATCTTGTCTTTCTTGACCGGACGCCATCTATCTCCTGCCCCATCGAAAACACCATTGCCGGTGATGGCTATATTTTCAGCATTCATTGCCGAAATCGGCGATTGGCAGCGCTTAGTGTCCAGCCCTTCGAAAGAAGTGTCGATAATGGGATATAGAGATGTATCGCTGCTAAATACAATGAGAGCATTCTTCTCGGCATATAGATTAACGTTACTCAAAAGTACGACGGGCCCCGTCAACCATAATCCTTCGGGTATGATAACTTTCCCCCCTCCTTTGGAACTTACCGCCTTGATTGCATTGTTTATCGCCTCTGTGTTCAAGGTCACACCATCGCTGAGTGCGCCGAAATCACGGATATTAACCTCATAATCGGGAAAGGAAGGTTGGCTCACTTCAGGCATTGAAAACGGAAGATTCCTGTATACGTCTCCCTGTTCTTTTGTTCCACTTTCCGGATTTGAATAAACCTGATATGATATAAATATCATAACGCCTGTCAGCACAACTCTCAAATCCTTTTTCAAAATTCCATTCATCTCTTTTTAATTTATTTTATCGGGTTCCTATTGATAACTACTTACAGAAATATCCATATCTTCATTGATATGTCTTTCCCATTTCACAAGCAAAAGTAATGGAAGTCTACTCCCCCTAAGTTCAATTATTGACAGATTAGGAGTAAAAAATAGTCATTTACCTGTTCGTCTATTAAAATTGTACTCAAACAAAGTATATCTCCGGAAAATAATTCATAAAAAAGCCATAGTAGAAAAGTATTATAAAATTCTTCCTTACTATGGCCCTTAATCTAATCCTGAAAACAGTTTTAATCTATGGTCAGAGTTTCATCATCTTGCCAATCTATAGTTCCGGCAGCACCATTTTGGTCTGTCCAGCCTTTGGTCTGTCCGAGCCAGGAGTTATTGTCCAAAATATCTTTTGACAGACCCATTATATAATAATTAGATCGCCATCCGATCTTAATCCATTCATTGCTGTTGTTCTTATCAGGTTGCACATTGGGCTCCCCGTACTGGAAATTAGACTCCCAAAAATCAGCCACTTCTTTAAGTTGCTTCTGGAAATCGGCAGATTCAGGGTCTGCAAATATATTCTTACGCAGTTCCGACAACACATCTTTACTGCCTGGAGTATATCCATCTTTTACATCCACATATTTAGCTGTACGATATCTTTCGGTCAACGGAGTTACTCCCAGGAATGAACAGGTATTAGTGGTACTCAACTGCATAGCTTCTCCCCGTCCTCCATCATAAAGCATCCAACGCCAAATATCCCAATATCTTTTGCCTTCATATGCCAGTTCGACCTGACGTTCACGCAAACAGGCAGCCAACGCCGATGCCCGGTCAAACACATAAGTATCCAAACCGTAATTATTAGTGGAAGGAATCCCAACCCGCGCACGCAATTTCCCGATTGCCTGTTTACATAAATCAATCTGATTGGTTGCCGCATAACACTCGGCAAGATTCAATTGCAATTCCGCATAACGGAAATCATAGATATGCACTCCCGAAGCTTCGTAGTTGTTGGCAGAAGCAGTATTGAGTCCACTCATCTTACGTACGAATACCGGACTGGTTATATTTACTCCTTCACTATAGGCAAAGCCGCTGGTAGTTGACTCCGAAGTTCGCCAACGATAAGCCCAGACCGTATCATTGGTGACATCTTTATGTCCCCACTTCAAACCATTAAAGGCAAATGTCTGGTAGAAACGCGGATCACGGTTTTCCATAAAGCGCAAACTACCTTCGGTAACCTGATGAGCGGCATCAGGAAGTGTACCGTCAGCCATAGGGAATACATCGATCAACTCAATAGGAGCACCTTTTCCACCGCTTCCTCCTTGAGAACTCAAACGGATATTCTTCTCCCAGCGATTATTCTTGTAACCTAATGACGAGTTGCTTTCCTTAGCCAATAGTCGGACAACTAATGTTTCTCTGTTAGAATGTTCATTATCGTCATCCGCCAATATTTTACTCCAGCTTGCAGCATCCGTCACACCGTCCAATCCACTGGCAGTAATACCCGAAATAGCGTTCTGAGTAGCTTCCAGGGCTTTTTGCCAACGAAGGTTGCCCGGATCATTCCAATTCTTATTAAAGATGGGGCTGGCATAGAATAATAACACACGGCTCTTGTATGCCAATGCTCCGCCACGTGTGAGACGTCCGTAATCGTTTGTTCCCCATTCATCCGGCAGCAAAGCGGCCGCATCGGTCAAGTCTTTCACAATCTGTTCCACACATTGGGTCACAGAGGCTCTTGGCAGTCCTGCATCGGTCACCTCAGCATTCAGCACTGTTGTCACAATAGGTACGCAACCATACATACGAACCAAATCAAACAACTGCATGGCACGTAGAAAGAGGGCCTGCCCTTTTGCCTTATCTTTGGTATCCTGCGAAACCGAGGAAGCATCAATGTCACGAAGCAGGATATTGCAGTTACGTATACGCGTATAAGCATTGTTTGTAACACTAGAACCTAGTGCCTTGCCGAAATAACCGGCAAACAACGGGTCGTAACTTTTACCGCTGGATGCATCTGTCTGTGTTTTTATATCATCAATGGTCGAATATTGCGTACTCGGGTCAATCCGGCTGGTAGACGTGATTCCCCACATCTCATCCGTGAATTCGTTAAAATCCTGCGCATAAGAAGTATACAATCCCAAATACTGAGACGTCGGAGATGTATAGTTTTCAAAACTAGTCTGATATAATCCGGCCAGATACCAGGTGATTTTCGTTTCAGAATTAAAATCATCATAAGCTCCGTAATTATTCATATCCAAAAATGAATCACTGCAACCGGACATAAACATACCGAGGGCTAAAGTTCCTGTATATAAAAAGTTTTTCTTTTTCATCGTTGACACAATTATTAAAATGTAACATTAACACCTAATGACCAAGTTCTTAAAGTAGGATAATCTGTAGAAGAAGCATCATACATATTACGGTAATGGTTAGGGTACGGATTGTACAAATCCCACAAATTATTACCGGTCAGATTCAGACGGACAGCCGACATTTTCAACGGAGCAATCCACTTTTTAGGAAGTGTATAGCTGACAGACAGATTACGTATGTAACAACGGAAGGTACTAATCATCCAGAAATCAGAGTTGGCGATAGCCGAACTGGAAATCAGAGATTCTGTTCCCAAGTTAGGGTATTTACCATTCGGATTATACATTTCGTCAAACATATCTCCCCAGAAAGAATCCGGCGCCCATATCATTGTACTCTTATTACCACCCATAGAAGCACGGTCTATAAAGCGTACTCCACCCCATGAAGTAGCGATATTGGCACTGATAGCAAGTCCTTTCCAGCTAGCACCCAGCCTTGTCGAGACATTATAAGTCTTATTCTTTTCACATAACTTTCCATAATCCTGTTCCAATACAATCTGTCCGTTGGGACCTTGTTGAACTCCATTGACCATTTCGCCCCCTAAATCCTGGTAAGCCAGCATACCCGGACGCAAATCGTCTTTACTTGTCTTATCCAGATATTTAGTTTGTCCGCCTTCGGGAGTATATGATTCCAGATAAGACCAATACCTGTTAATATCATCCTGCGTACGCAAAATTCCGTCACCATTCGAGGTTCCTTTCCATACCTTGAATCCCCATACCGGCAGATAAGTAGACATTCCTTCCTCCCAGCTTGAGCTGGACGGATATTTGTTATAGCGCAAACCCGGCACCCACTCTTTCACTCTACTACCGTTCAGACCGAAATCCATACCGATATTATAGTTCACCTGTCCTACCTTGTCACGCCATGTCAAAGACAACTCGCCGCCATATGTATCAACACGGCCAAAATTTTCTTCAGCATACGAACCACCGGCATACACGGGAATTCCCGGTTGGCTAGCCATAAACTGATTCAAGATGTTATCATTGATATCATAGTAGAAATCGAATACCGCACTTAAACGACCATCAAAAAAACGAGTATCAAAACCAAGATTAAACTTGTCGGAAACATCCCATTTCACATTACGGTTCGGAGATGACTGCGGGATCAGACTGGTACCTGGTTTTCCGCTTTCGGCACCGAACTGCATTCCTTTCAAGTCCATCTTGTACTGTTCTTTCCATTTCCACATTTTGATGTTGTCACGTCCCGTACGTCCCCAGGATGCACGTACCTTCAAAAATTCAAACCAAGGAAGCGAGCGTTTGAACCATGATTCTTCAGACATGATCCATCCTGCAGAGATACCGGGAAAGAATCCCCAGTAATTCTCCGGAGCAAACTTAGTCGAAGCGTCCGAACGGAAAATAAACTGCAGCATATAGCGGTCAGCATAAGAATATGCCACACGTCCCAAGTAAGAAAGCGAGCCCGATTCACCTTTAAGCGTCACTGTATTGTCGGAAGCCAGAGCTGACTTGCCGTCCGGCCCGACGATGGAGGGACCACCGACTCCCAGATAAGTATCAGAAATGTCATGAGCCAGATCGGCATATTCAATATCACGAGAATCATAGAATGATTCATAACGCTCGATGGAAGCCATAGCCGAAATGCTATGTTGGCCAAACGTACGGTCATAGTTTACGTAAAAGTTCATCTGACGTCTTTCCGCCTGTTTATCTTTAAATGATAATGTACTGTTTTTATCAAAGATAGCCGTTTTAAAGGAACTGCTCGGGATGGTATAAACCAAATGCTGATCGGCAGGCATTCTGCCGCCTACATACGCCAGTTCATAAGGGAAACTAGCCTGCTCGGTTGCTTCACTTGAGTGCGAAGACGAATAAGTGGCACGGAGTGACAAACCTTTCACAAAAGGAACTTCGTAGGTCAATGAGATATCAGCATTCCAGCTGTTGCTTCTGTTCTTACTGAACGAACCACTATTATTCAACGCAAAATAATTCCAGGAAGTGACATAATCTCTATTAAAACTCGGACTACTATATGTATTCTCTATAGGTCCCAACCAATATTCCTGATCTTGCCCGTTCTCATCCGGTAAAGTCACACTCCAAGGCATATGGTTGGGCATATGATGCAAAGCACTATAGTCTGATTTTTCCGTACTTCCACTCATCCCGTACAGTTTAAAGCGAGCCCCTTTTGTATAGATCTGATCGGATTTACCCTCATTACCGGCAACCGTGGCTGATAATTTAATATCATTCGTCAAACGCACATCAACACCGGCACGGTAAGTATAACGCTTATAGCTTTGATCACCCAAATTAGCTCCCTGGTCAAAATAAGTAGCTCCGGCATAATATGTAGCACGTTCACTTCCACCGGTAACATTCAGTGTATGTGTCTGTTGGAAAGCCGATTTCCAGCCTGCTTTATCCAGCCAATCATAATTCAGGTTATCCATCTCAGCCAATTCCATATCACTATACAGCACGTCGAGGTCATCATAACCACTCGCTTTATTGGAACCTATCGCCAAAGCATTATAGAAACGTCCATAAGCAGAACCTTTCAGCACCTTGGAATGACTAACGGCATCATTCACGGCAAATTTACCTGAATAGGAAATAACAGGTACTCCTTTTTTCCCTCTTTTGGTCTTTACAAGAATTGCACCATTGGCAGCACGAGAGCCGTAAATCGCTGCACTGGCATCACGTAACACTGTTATACTTTCTACTTCCGAAGGATCCAGCATATTAAACTGCTCCATACTCGGCTGACCATTCGTTCCTAACTGAATGACATCGTCAATAATAATCAAAGGGGTGGAATTACCGCCGTCCTTGGATGTGCCGGTGAAAGTCCGGTTCTGACGGATATAAACCTCATTGGCATTCGTACCCGGACGGCTGGAACCTAACTCCACATTCAAGCCATTCACCATACCCTGCAAGGCTTCCGAAAGATTGGATACCGGAAGATCTTCCAGTTCCTCAGCAGAAATAGTCGATACAGAACCGGTAATGTTTTTCTGTTTCATACTACCATAACCTACTACGACTACTTCATCAAGTTTCTGGTTATCTTCCTGAAGAATAACTTTCAAAGTATCACCTTTCGGCAGGATAACTTGTTTCAGATATCCGATATAAGATATAACTACCTTTTTCCCATCCGGCACATTCAGCGAAAAGTGACCGTCAATATCAGTAATAGTACCTGTCGTAGCATCCTGTAACCGTATAGTAGCTCCGATAATCGGCTGGCCACTTTCGTCCACTATCTGTCCTGTAACCTTTCGGGTCTGTGCATTGGCTGACAGCGCAAATGCTACGAAACACAATAGCACGCCTACCTTTTTAATGAATGAAGAACTCTTGAACTTCATAAATACAATGTGTTTATTCATATTATATATATTATTTAATGCGCGGTTCATCGTCTCCATTTTGAAGCACCTACGCTGGAACAACCTGTGAATAACTCGTTCAGTTTAAAATTATTAGTACCCGGGGCAGTGAACAGAGTGGCAGTTGACATTTTAGAATCACTCAGTCCGAGGTTTCCTTTGCTTGAGGTACGATCATTAGCCTGAAAACTATTAACCGGACTGAAAGGATATACGCCGGTATAATCATCCTGTCCTCCGGATCCCAGTTCATTAAATTTCGGAAGTTTTCCGTCTATTTTCATGGAACCGCCAAATACACAATTTTCAATCTTGACAGCGATACTCGGATCTACCCTGAATAAGAAGGAGTTCTCCATCGGCGCATAACAGAATGTAGTGTTTGTAATCGAAATATTCTTTCCGCTGCCGTTACTCCGCAAATCTGCAATACCGCAAATATTAGTGATGGTACATTCATCAAAAGAGACATCATTGATATAGTTTCCACTTTTTCCATCAGTCGATACTATGCCCTGATTACCGATTGCATTAATGGTACATTCTTTGAAAGCAATAGCTCCTACGTTTCCTGTAGCCTTCTTTGAGCGGACAATAGAACGGAAATTCTCAATATAGCAGTTAGTAAAATCAATTGTATTAATCAGAAAGACATCGGATTCCGGACAAATCACCTGCTTACCACTCAAACTGTTATCCGCAACCTCACTTAATGATTTGGAAGCCTTAAGATTGACGCGTTTAAAAGTAACCTTGTCTACAACTCCGCCTTCTACTACACGGAAGGCATTATCTAAACTAAATGTCGGATAATCGTCCAACGTTTGCGGAGTGACAAAATGAACGGAATGTGCAAATTCAATGACAGTCTCTCCGCTATTCAACACATACGTTTTACCTGCCGGAAGCACAAAGGTTGTACCTTCTGCCAGAGAGTTCCAGTCAAGTTTATTAAAATAATCCGGATCAAATGCTTCGTTACACAAGTCTATCCGGTTTGCCGTCCCATAATCCTCATCCAGATTTTCGGTAACTGCTGTCTTTACTTCTATGCGTGCCTGATAAGTATCCGAATTCTGTTCCTCACCCGAATATAAACTAACACGATAAGAAGTCTCCGGAGTTAAATCATCAATGATTTTGGAACCGGCCAGATATTCTTCAGAAGAAACGTTATATACCTTTATATCTTGCGAGTTAACTGTCTCCGTACCCATCGGAACGGCAGTCAGAGCTGTAATAACAACGGTATCATTAGGTGTCCATGAAATAAGAGCCTGTGTATCTATAGTACGAGCGTCTCCTAACTCTATCGACAAAGGGCGGTAAAGAATACCTGTCACTTCTGTTTCCCAATAACCGGACAGCCTTCCATTACCTTCACACTTCACCTTAAACTTGTAGTTTTCTTCCCAGTCCAAATCTATCACACAGGAAGAACGGTCCCCCGGCACGGTCTCCGTCTTATAAAGTTCTTCACCTTTATCCACCACCTTATATACCTCGACGATATATTCAGTCGCTCCTTCTACGCTTTTCCAACTAAGATATGCCTTGTTTTGCACTATCTCCATAGCAGTAACCGGTCGTAACAATACTTTTGAGCCGGCATCATCATCGTCCGAACAGCTTGTCATCAGTCCTGAGAAACAACTTAACAGGCACCCTACTGTCATTAATTTCAATAAATTCATAGCATTCTATTTTAATATTAACACTGATTTCACTTCTTAAAGTTGTAGGAAATACTTTCATTTACCAGACTATTAAGATATACTTCCAAAGCTGTATAGCCAACCTCTGTTGTCCTGTTACGGTCTTCCGGATTAGCAGGGTCCAAACCAACCTTTTTCTCCCAGGCATCATCCATGCCATCCTGATCCGCATCCGTAATGGTTCCGCTGGTTTTATACGTCAGTCCATCCAGACCTTCAGCCTCATCCGGGCTATTTATTATGCCCGGGATAGCACCACTATTGGCGTCTCCGGCTCCTGTATAAGTACAAAGTCCGCTCTTCACTTCTTTTACAATACGCGCATCTACTTTATCACGGGGAAATGCACCGGCACCACTTTTATCAGCCACCACAGATTGATAAGCTTTCTCCGCTGATTCATATTGATCAGATAAAGTGTATGATTCCCAGTCGAACCAATATTGTTCATAATTCTCTTTCCCTGAAGGAATAATGAAAGAAGAAGCTTTCATCTCGTCGATAGAATAAGGATAATTACCATCCGTATATATACCTTCCCAATTATCGGAAGTCAGTTGAGAATTACCCTCCATTACATTACCGTGAAAGTACCACTTTGAAACGGCACGTAAAGGTGCCTTATTGGGTTCACGGGCGCTTGATTGCCGAAAGAATTTCAGTTCTTTTACCCGGGCTGTCGTAGCGGGCCCCGGTTTATAATAATTATTCACAAAGTTACAAGACCATCCATGATGTTCCGGATCCTGAGACTCGTCCATACCTCCATAAGTAGCCATTTGACTGCCCCAATTATAATTCACATTATTAATATATTCCATATAAACAACGATATCCTGTCCGGAGTCCTTCCCCCGTGCACCATTCATCAATGGTGTCCGGCTATTACAATGAGCAAACAGATTATGGTGATAAGTAGATGAAGTTCCTCCCCACGCGCCACCATAAGCACGTGCACCTTTTTTATTGACCGAATAATAAAGCCCCTCACTGGAAATACACCATTGCACTGTAGAAAAATGAGTATCAATAAAATCGGTATTCTCTTCACTAGCCCAGCTGAAGGAACAGTGGTCAATTATAAAGTTATTCGCATTTTCCACCCGCAGACAGGCGGCATTATGTTCCTTTCCACTCGCATCTTTTTCACCGACACGAAAACGCATATGCCGAATAATAAAGTTCTCCGAACCACCAAAATTTATTTCATTCTTAATGATGCAAACACCATCACCGGGAGCTGTTTGTCCAGCCAGCGTGAAGTTCTTAGCTTTGCAACGGATTTCCGACTTTAATTCGATTTTACCCGAAACTGCAAAAACAACAGTAGTAGCTTCGTTTTGTGAGCATTGCTGCAATGCCCATCTAAAAGAGCCTTCTCCGTCATCGTTGGTATTGGTCACTATAACGACTTTTCCTCCACGACCTCCCGTGGCATTTTTACCGAAGCCTTCAGCTGTAGGGAAAGCCTTTAATACCTCCGGTCCTTTCGCATAGGGGCCTAACTCCATATTAGTAAACCCTTTAACATCGGTACACGCTCCTAAAAATAAAAGACAAGCACAAAAAGGATATTGTACCAGGTAACGTCTGAAAAATACAGGAGTTACCACAAGCTTCAGTTTAATAAGCACAGAAAAGCGTTGATACCACGTTTTCCATTTCTTAATAAATGCACAATTTTTCATTCATTTCAATTTAAAGTTAATACATTATTATCTAATCAAGACTTATGTTACATACGAATCAATCGCTGAATACCAATTACTTTTTCACTTGTTCTATGGGCAAAATAAGATATATAAAAAGCAAAGAGAGAGGACTTTTTGGGCGTTTAGGTGCACTATTTTATCACCGAAATATCAGATACGAGATTTTAGGATTAAAATACCAAAAATTCCATATTTCACTTTACACACTAATTTCATCAGTCTTTCCTCACCAACTCTCAATATCCTGTCAGCGTATAAGTCTGGCCGGCTTCAGTAGGAACATCATATTGATACACCTGCTTCAAACTGATACCTTTCAGCGGAGCCTTTTCACTGATTAACGGACGACTAATCTGCTGCCTGGCAAACAATGGGTTCGGATTGCTGCCTTTCGCCTCAGAGTAATCCTTACCATTTACCTTCAACATATTATGGGTCCGTAAACGCAGATTTCCTCCAATAACGGATTTTATAATTGCAGACTCGATTCTCCCCTCTTTCCACTTCAAGGATACGATCTCAAATCCTCCCCGTGTGCAAAACCCTTTCACTTCTCCATTTTTCCAGGCATCGGGTAGTGCCGGCAACAGATGAACGGCATCGTCATGACTTTGTACAAGCATCTCGGCAATACCGGCAGCACAGCCAAAGTTACCATCGATTTGGAAAGGGGGATGGGCATCAAATAAATTAGGATAAGTCCCTCCTCCCTGTCCTTTCTGAACTAATGGAGATACCAGATTCAGCTGATCTGTAATAAGTTTCAACGCATGATTTCCATCCAAGCATCTTGCCCAGAAACAAACTTTCCATCCCATTGACCAACCGGTAGACGGGTCTCCCCTTTGTATCAGCGTATTTCGGGCAGCC
>ERZ773241.1825-NODE-1825-length-19025-cov-23.230522_pt1 | contig 19025 bp, 11 predicted proteins | sample MGYA00580989_ERZ773241 | MGnify/ENA primary metagenome ERZ773241 (study PRJEB29015, sample SAMEA2737804) | human gut metagenome | biome: human gut; feature: human-associated habitat; material: faeces | place: China | collected 2012 ... | reverse complement strand
ATGACCCTGCCCCGCATCTACCAGATCGTGGTGGAGATGGACCGCCGCGCCCGCGAGGAGCTGGCAAAGGCCTTCCCCGGCGATCAGGGCAAGATCGACTACATGGCACTGATCGGCGACAATCAGGTGCGCATGGCCAATATCTGCGCCTACACCGCCAACAGCATCAACGGCGTTTCCAAGCTGCACAGTGAGATCATCAAGGAGAGCGTTTTCCACGATTACTACCTGTTCAAGCCCAACGCCTTCAAGAACGTGACCAACGGCATTGCATACCGCCGCTGGCTGCTGGCCTCTAACCCCGGCCTGTGCAAGCTGCTGGACGAGACCATCGGCGACGGCTACAAGCACGATGCTTCCGATCTGACCAAGCTGAACAAGTACGCCGACGACAAGACCGTGCTGAAGAAGCTGAACGAGATCAAGCTGGCCAACAAGAAGGATTTTGCAAGTTATCTGGCAAAGAGCACCGGTCAGATCATCGACCCCAATTCCATCTTTGACTGCCAGGTCAAGCGTATGCACGAGTACAAGCGCCAGCACCTGAATGCGCTGAACATCGCTGCACAGTACCTGTACCTGAAGGAGAACCCCAACGCCGACTTTATCCCCAAGACCTACATCTTCGGCGCAAAGGCTGCTCCCGGCTACTACATGGCAAAGCAGATGATCCGCATGATCTGCAAGCTGGGCGATCTGATCAACAATGACCCCGCTGTGCGCGACAAGCTGCGCGTGGTCTATCTGGAAGAGTACTGCGTCTCCCTGAGCGAGCACCTGATGCCCGCTGCCGAGGTTTCTGAGCAGATCTCTCTGGCAGGCACCGAGGCTTCCGGTACCGGCAACATGAAGTTCATGCTGAACGGTGCGATCACGCTGGGCACTCTGGACGGTGCAAACGTGGAGATTGCCGATGCTGCCGGTAAGGAAAACGAGCTGATCTTCGGTATGCTGACCCCCGAGGTGAACAACCTGAAGCAGGTGGGCTACCACCCCAACGCCTTTATCACGGGCGACGACGTGGCCAACTACACCCTGAACTTCCTGGAGCGTGGCTGGAACGGTGAGAACTTCCACGAGGTCACCGAGAACCTGCGCACCAGCGACCCGTACATGGTCATGGCCGACTTCAAGGATTACCGCCGTGCACAGGCCGACCTGCAGAAGCTGTATGGCGACCGTGAGAAGTGGGCACAGATGAGCCTGAAGAACACCGCCAACAGCGGCATCTTCAGCGCCGACCGCGCCGTGCTGGACTACGCACGCGACATCTGGCACGCTTCCACTGTGCCCATGGGCAAGTAAGAACCCTCTCCGTCATCTTCCCTGAATGTTTCCCTCTCTTGTAAAAGCCCCCCCCTCGGGGGAGCTGGATGCCGAAGGCAGCCTGAGAGGGTTTGCTAAAAATCCAAAGCCCCGGTGGCGTTTCGCCCGCCGGGGCTTTTTTGAGAAAGGACGACCCAGTTTTGTCTTGTCTGTTCAATAGCTACGACCCCTATTTCAAGCAGCCCTTTGGTGCAGTGCGGGCCGGGCAGTCTGTGCATCTGACCCTCTGCATCCCGGAAGAGCTGGGCTATGTGGACCCCCATCTGGTGATCCAGAAGGAGGGCAAATACGACGTACCGGTGCATTACCGCATGAAGTTTGACGGTCAGACCCCCAAACAGAACCACTTTTCGGTGGATGTGACCCTGAACGATGTGGGCCTGTACTTCTATTACTTTGACCTGTATACCGACTTCCGCCGCATCGTGCGCGGGCCGGACAACTGCGGCGTGGTCAGCTGGCAGGACGGCGAAAAATGGCAGATCACCGTGTATGAGGCAGACTTCCGCACCCCGGAGACCTTCAAGGGCAAGGTGTTCTACCAGATCTTCCCGGACCGCTTCTGCGAGGGTGTGGAGAACAAGCCCATGCCCTTCCCGGACCGACTGTATCAGGCCGACAAGCACGCCGAGCCCTTCTGGCAGCCCAACGAGACGGGCGGCCACCTGAACGAGGACTACTTCGGCGGTGACCTGAAGGGCATCCAGCTCAAGCTGCCCTACCTGCACGAGATGGGCGTGGATTACCTCTACCTGAACCCCATCTTCGAGGCCCACTCCAACCACCGCTACAACACCGCCGACTACCTCAACGTGGACCCGCTGCTGGGCACCAACGAGGACTTTGAGACCCTGTGCAAGGAAGCTGCTAAGTATGGCATCGGCATCGTGCTGGACGGCGTGTTCAGCCACACCGGTTCCGACAGCCGCTACTTCAACCGCGAGGGCCGCTACGGCGAGGGCGGCGCTTACCGCGACCCCAACTCCCCCTACCGCAGCTGGTACGACTTTGACCCCAAGTACAAGGGCGGCTACCGCAGCTGGTGGGGCTTCGAGACCCTGCCGGAAGTCAACGAGGAGACCCCCTCCTTTGTGGAGTTCATCACCGGCAAGGGCGGCGTCATCGACACCTGGCTGCGCCGGGGTGCGGCGGGTTTCCGTCTGGATGTGGCCGACGAGCTGCCGGACGCCTTCATTGAGAAGATCCGCGCCGCCGTCAAGCGGGTGAGCCCGGAAAAATTCCTGTTGGGCGAAGTGTGGGAGGACGCCACCACCAAGTATGGCTTCGGCCACCGCCGCACCTATCTGCTGGGCAAGGGGCTGGACAGCGTGATGAACTACCCCTTCAAGAACGCCGTGCTGGACTTTGTCAAGGGCAAGCCCGCCGAGCAGGCCGCCGGAGAGATCCTGTCCATCTGTGAGCACTACCCTGCCCCGGCCCTGAACACGGCCCTGAACTTTTTGTCCACCCACGACACCGAGCGCGCCCTCACCGTCATTGCGGACGAGCCCGCCAACGGCCGGGGCCGCGAGTGGCAGAGCGGCCGCAACGTGTCCGGCGAAGCCTACGAGGAAGGCATGCTGCGGCTGCGCATGGCCTATGCCATCATCTACACCCTGCCCGGTCTGCCATGCCTGTACTACGGCGACGAGATCGGCATGCAGGGCTACCGGGACCCCTTCAACCGTGGGTACTACTGCTGGGACAGCCACGAAGAGCGGCTCAAGCCGGTGCTGGCGCAGCTGGCCCAGCTGCGCCACAGCTGCGAGGCCTTCCGCACCGGTGCGCTGCGGGTACTGCGGGCCGAGGGCGGCGTGCTGCACTACCAGCGTGTGGGAGCCACCGAGACCGCCGAGATCATCGTGAACCGCTCGGAGCACATCATCGTGGAGCCGCTGGCCAGCGGCAAACACACCGAGGTGAACCCCATGGGCTTTACCATCGTGGTGGAGGAAAACGGCCACAACCCCAACCACAGCTACTACGATATCCAGTGATGCCTGCGAGGCTGTAACCATTTAAAATGCTCTCCGCTTGCGCTCTGAGCATCCTTAGCGAAATTTGATTTTGATCTGTAAGCTGGGAAGATCTGCGGATCTTCCCAGCTTACTTTTTCACAGAGAGGGGCGCAGCGGCAGACAGGCAGCTTCTCGGGCACCCCCCTGCCGTGGGATTTCCGATTTTTCTTTGGCATTTTTGTCCAAACTTTGTTTTCTGCGCAACGTTCTAGTAAAAAACACTTGACCTTCCCCCAAGGGGATGCCCTATAATAGGGCCATAAGGAGGGAATTGCCCATGAACACCGCCCCATTTTTCTGGCTCATTGCCGCGGTCGGCTTTCTGGTGCTGGAGGGTTGTACCTTTAATATGACCTCCATCTGGTTTGCCATCGGCGCGGCCGCCGCGTTGATCAGCTGTCTGTTCACCGATCTGTTCCGGGTGCAGGCGCTGCTGTTCATCGTGGTGAGCGTGCTGTGCCTGCTGGCCTTCCGGCCGCTGGCCGCAAAACTGCGCAAAAACCCCACCGCCACCAACGGCGACCGCAACCTTGGCCGGGAAGCCACCGTGCTGACCCCCGTCACCGCCGAGGAGCCCGGCCGTGTCCGGCTGGACGGCGTGGACTGGAACGCCCGCTGCGTGACCCCCGGCGACATCCTGAACCCCGGCGACCACTGCCGCGTCACCGAGATCCACAGCACCCTGCTCCTGGTGGAGCCCATTCTCACCGAAAGCCGCAAGGCCTGACCACCCCATCAACAAAGGAGATGCACTATGGTTCTGTTTTTTGTGATCCTCGCGCTGGTATTTGTTGTCCTTCTGGTGATCATCACCAACATCGTCATCGTGCCGCAGTCCAAGGTCTACGTCATTGAGCGGCTGGGCAGCTACTCCGACACCTGGTCTGCCGGCCTGCACGTCAAGATCCCGTTCATTGAGCGCATTGCCAAAAAGGTGAGCCTGAAGGAGCAGGTGGCCGACTTTCCCCCTCAGCCCGTCATCACCCGCGACAACGTGACCATGCAGATCGACACGGTGGTGTTCTTCCAGGTCATGGACGCAAAGCTGTACACCTACGGTGTCAACCAGCCCATTGCCGCCATCGAGAGCCTTTCTGCCACCACCCTGCGCAACATCATCGGTGAGATGGAGCTGGATCATACCCTGACCAGCCGCGATGTCATCAACGGCAAGATCACCGCCATCCTTGACGAAGCCACCGACAAGTGGGGCATCAAGGTGAACCGCGTGGAGGTGAAGAACATCATCCCGCCGCGGGAAATTCAGGAGGCCATGGAGAAGCAGATGAAGGCTGAGCGTGAGAAGCGCGCCGTCATCCTGAAGGCAGACGGTGAAAAGCAGGCTGCCATTACCGCCGCCGAAGGCGAAAAGGAATCCGCCATCCTGCGCGCCGATGCCGTAAAGCAGCAGCGCATTCTGGAGGCCGAGGGCGAGGCACAGGCCATTCTGGCTGTGCAGAAGGCCAACGCCGATGCCATCCGCCTGCTGAACGAGGCCATGCCCAGCGACAAGGTGCTGGCCATCCGCAGCCTTGAGGCGCTGGCGAAGGTTGCCAACGGCAAGGCCACCAAGATCATCATCCCCTCTGAGCTGCAGAATCTGGGCGGCGTTGTGCCCAGCATCAAGGAGCTGATGACCGACCCGAAGGACGCCGAGTAAGCGCCCACTTATCCAGCAGTAAGCTAAAACAGCTCCCGGTCACGTTAAGCGGCGTGCCCGGGAGCTGTTCTTTTGCTATCTAAGTCTTGTCCGGGGGATCACTTCTCCCCTTTTTCCTCGTTCTCCTGTTCCTGCTGTTCGCGGCGCAGCTCTTTGATGCGCTTTTTCTCGCTCTGGACGTGGGGCCACGGCCAGGAGAAGCCCTCGTTCTGCTTACACCAGCGGGTAAGGGGGTAGAAAGCAAAGGCCAAGCCAAAAATGTACAGCAGAGCGTATAGCAGCGCATCCAGCGTGATCAGGGCATCCAGTGCACCGATCACCGCCACAACGCAGCCTGCCTTTAAAAAGAACTGGCCGTTCTGGCGGCAGTATTCCTCAAAGTTTTCGGCCTTGACCGCCCTGCGCCCCTGATCGCCCCACACGCGGGGATTTTTCATCACCGAAAAACCGTAGAAAGCCATCATCAGGCCAAGGGTAAGCTGAAAGCCAAAAAACATGGGTCACACCTCTTTTTTATCAGGATACAAAAAGCGGATCAGTCCTCGAACAGGGGCTTGAGGAAGGGCAGAAAGTCCAGCGTTGCAAAGTAATCGCGGGGGGTCTGGGCGCGGCGGATCAGCCGGTGAGAGCCGTCCTCGCACAACAGCACCTCGGCACAGTGCAGCTTGCCGTTGTAGTTGTAACCCATAGCGGAGCCGTGGGCACCGGTATCGTGGATGTAAAGGATATCCCCGATGTCGATCTTAGGCAGCATCCGGTCAACGGCAAACTTGTCGTTGTTCTCGCACAGGCCGCCCACCACGTCGTACTTGTGGTCGCAGGGCTCGTTCTCCTTGCCCAGCACGGTGATGTGGTGGTAAGCGCCGTACATGGCGGGGCGCATCAGGTTTGCGGCGCAGGCATCCAGACCGATGTACTCCTTATAGATGTGCTTTTCGTGGATGACGGTGGACACCAGTGCGCCGTAGGGGCCGGTGGTAAAGCGGCCCATCTCGCTGAAGATGGCCACATCGCCCATACCGGCAGGCACAAGGATCTCCTCAAACTTTTTGCGCACACCCTCGCCAATGGCCATGATGTCGTTCTCGGTCTGCTCCGGGCGGTACGGGATGCCCACACCGCCGGACAGGTTAATGTAGCTGATGTGCGCACCGGTAGCCTGCTGCACCCGGACAGCCAGCTGGAACAGGATGCCTGCCAGCTCCGGGTAGTAGGCGTCCGAGATGGTGTTGGAGGCCAAGAAAGCATGGATGCCGAACTGCTTTGCGCCCTTCTGCATCAGCTTTTTGTAGCTGTCGATCATCTGCTGCTCGGTCATGCCGTACTTGGCATCGCCAGGCTTGTCCATGACCTGAAAGCCCTCTTCGCTCTCGCCCAGCTGGAAGGTTCCGCCGGGGTTATAGCGGCAGAAGATCTCCTGCGGCACACCGGCCACCCGCTCCAGAAACTCCACCATGGTGGCGTCGTCCAGATTGATGTAGGCGCCCAACTCGTAGGCCTTCTGCATATCCTCCACGGGGGTCTGGTTGGAGGAGAACATGATCTCGTGGCCGGTAAAGCCGCAGGCCTCGCTGAGCATCAGCTCGGTCAGGGAGGAGCAGTCCACGCCACAGCCCTCCTCCTTGAGGATCTGCAGGATAACGGGGTTCGGCAGTGCCTTGACCGCAAAGTACTCCTTGAAGCCCTTGTTCCAGCTGAAGGCCTTGTTGATGCGGCGGACATTCTCCCGGATGCCCTTCTCGTCGTAGACGTGGAACGGCGTGGGCACATCCTCGATGATCTGCTGTGCCATCGCCTCGGTCAGAAACGGTTTCTTTTCCATAATAACATCCCTCTCGTTTTGCGCAGCCCGGCATATTCCGGCCTGCGATCTATCCTATGCGGCCCAGTGCCGCAGTTCAACCAGTTACAGTTTCAGGTTCTCCCGGGTGGGGGTAAAGGTGGGGATCATAGCCGCCAGCTGGCGCACCACGCCCTCGTCGTTGTGGGCGGCAGCGACTTCCAGCGCCTGCAGCTGCTCGTAGAACTCGGCCAGATCAATGGTGCGGGGGCTTGCCACAAAGATCTTGTTGTGCTGGGTGCGGCGCATCTTGTCCTGCTCCTCGTCCATCATCAGCTCTTCGTAAAGCTTTTCACCGGGGCGCAGGCCCACGATCTTGATCTCCATATTCACGCCCGGCTCGTAGCCGTAAAAGCGGATGAGCTGCTTGGCCAGATCCATAATGCGCACCGGCTCGCCCATATCCAACACATAGATATTGCCGCTCTCGGCCAGTGCGCCCGCCTGCAGCACCAGCTGGGCTGCTTCCGGGATGGTCATAAAGTAGCGCACGATGTTGGGGTCGGTCAGGGTGACCGGCCCGCCCTTTTTGATCTGGGCTTCGAACAACGGAATAACGCTGCCGTGGCTGCCCAGTACGTTGCCGAACCGTACTGCCACGCACTTCATATCCGTGTTGCCCGCAAAGGTCTGGATGAGCATTTCGCAGATGCGCTTGGTGCAGCCCATGACGCTGGTGGGGTTCACAGCCTTATCGGTGGAAAGCTGCACAAAGCGCTCCACCCCGTGCTCGCTGGCACTGACCAGCAGGTTTTTGGTGCCCAGCACATTGTTCTTTACCGCCTCGGCGGGGCTCACCTCCATCAGCGGGACGTGCTTGTGCGCCGCCGCATGGAACACCACCGTGGGGTGGTAGGTATCAAATACTTCGTCCAAGCGCTTTTTATCCCGGATGGAGCCGATGAGCACCGTGACCGGGATATCGCGGCCGTACTTCTGCTGCAGTTCCATCTGCAGCTCGTAGGCGCAGTTTTCGTAGATATCAAAAATCAGCAGCTTGCCGGGCTTGAAGCGCATGACCTGACGGCACAGCTCGCTGCCGATGGAGCCGCCGCCGCCTGTTACCAGCACCGTTTTGCCGGTGAGGTAGCCGGAAATTTTGTCGGTATCCAGCGTGACCTCCTCGCGGGAGAGGAAGTCGGCGGGGTTCAGCTCGCGGAACACCTCCTGCTGGGGTGCGCCGCTGCCCACCAGCTGCGGGTCACTGAGCAGCTGCACCGCGCAGTGGGTGCTGACGCACAGGTCGATAACGTGGCTCAGCTTGCTGCCCTTTAAGGTTGGGATGGCAATGATGATGCTGTGGATGCCGTAGCGCGTGCACAGCTCCGGGATATCCTCCAGCGTGCCCTTGACCGGCACGCCGTGGATGGTCTGGTTCAGCTTTGTGGGGTCATCGTCCACCGCCACCACGGCGTGGCCGTATTCCTTGTTGGATTTGCACACATTGATGGCCCATGCACCGGCTTCGCCCGCACCCACGATCAACACCGGGCGGTTGGGGTCCTTGGCGGGCACTTTGCGCATCCGCTCACCCAGCGGATGGTTCAAAAACAGCCGCCAAGCCAAGCGGCTGCCGCCGATAAACAAAAAGATGAGCACCGAGGCCATGCAGTTGGCGGAATTGAACAGCACACCGTGGATAAAGCGGCGGTTCACCACATACACCACGGCGGTGGGCACGGCGATCATCCCGGCAAGGCGGATCAGATCCCGCTCGCCGGCGTACTTCCACAGCACCGAGTACAGCCCGCCTGCCAGGAAGCAGACGATATACACCGCCACGATCCACGGCAGGTTTTCGTACAGCAGGGCACGGTTGTGCGGCCACCACCCGGCCTCCACGGCACCGTCTGCCCGCAGCAGCAGGGCAAAATAAAAGCTGAATGCCACAATGGCTGCATCCAGCAGCACCAGCAGCGCACGGCGCAGCAGCACCTGCGGGGTATTCTTGGTTCTATCTTTCACTTACGATCCTCTTTTTCCCTCTCAGCGCCAAGGGTTTGCCCTGCGCTGCTTTTTCGGCAGTGTTCTCCCCCGGCAATGCCGGAAGGATACAACTACACGTTTGTATTATACTCACAATCCCCGCCTGTGTCCAGAAAATTTACGTTTTTATCACTTTCCCCTGTTTTTTCCCTGTCTTTGCCTGCCGCAGCACCGCCCGCAGCTCCTCCCAAAGCCCCAGCGGCAGCGCCGCCAGCAAAAACACGATGGCCGTCACCGTACCGCCCACTGTCAGCACTGCCAGCTGCCCCGGCAACCCTTGAGCCGGAAAGCCCGTCAGCGCCCGGCGCACACCCCGCCCTGCCGCACCGGCGGCAACCGCCGCCAGCAGCGGCGCACCCAGCCACCGCCGGAAGGCGTGCCCTGTGCCGCTGGAAAGCAGCAACCGCCCGGTGTTGGCTGCGCAGGTGTAAAAGCTGGAAAGTAAGATCACCGTCAGAAAGCCCCGCATCCCGTACCGGGGCAGCAGCACCGCCACCCCGCCAATGCGCAGCACCGCGTCCCACACGCTGTACCGGAAAGCGGCCTTCTGCTCCCCGATGCCCTTCATGGCGCCGTCCACCATGCTTTCCAGATACATCAGCGGCATGGCCGGGGCAAGGGTCTCCAGATAGAACCCGGCCTCCGGGCTGTGGTAGAGCAGCTGTGCCAGCGGCCTGCCCCACACCCAGAACAGCGTGCCCGCCAGCATAGAGAAGTATCCCGTAAGCCGCAGCATCCGGTCCAGCAGGGCGTTCAGCCGGGCGGTCTGCCCCTCTATATGCGCCTGTGTGATCTCCGGCATCAGCAAAACCGCCAGACTGCCCAGCAGCCCAAAGGGGAAATTGAGCAGCGGCAGCGCCATGCCCTTTAAGGTGCCGTACTGCTCCAGCGCAGCGGTGCGCCCGCCGGAAGCCCCCAGATACACCGCAAGGCAGGCGGGCACCAGCATATTCTCGGCGGTGTGCAGCGCGCTGGAAAGCGCCCTGCCGCCCTCTACCGGCCACAGGATGTCCCACAGCCGCCGGGACACCTCCCTTGGCGGGCGCGGCGCTGTGCTGCCGAAGCAGCGTGCCGCCTCCCGCCGGTAAAACAGTGTCATCAGGGCGGTGGATACGGCCTCGCTCAAGGCGGTGGCAGCCAGCACCAGTGCACAGCGGCTGCCGTCCGGCCAGCCCTGCGTGCGGGAAAGCGCCCACACCACCGCGGCAATGCGCACCGTCTGCTCTGCCAGCTGGCTGAGCACGTTGGGCTCCACCCGCCGCCGCGCCAGAAAAAAGCCGCGCAGCACCGCAGAAACAGCCATCCACGGCAGCCCCAGCGCCGAAGTGCGCAGCGCGGCAGCGGCACGGACATCCCCCAGCCACCATTTTGCCGCAAGGCCCGCGGTGGCAAGCTGGGCGGCCATGGCAAGCCCGCCCAGCGTAAGCCCTGCCAGCACCAGCCGCACCAGCATCCCGCGCGCAGCGGCTTTATCCCGGCTGAGCTCCTCGGTCAGCAGCCGGGCAGCGGCCACCGAGATGCCCGCCGTGGCCAGCGTGACGAACAGCCCGTACACTGCCAGCACCAGCTGATACAGCCCCATCCCCGCCCCGCCCAAGGCGTTGGCCAGCCAGATGCGCAGCCCCATGCCAGCCAGCCGCAGCACCACGTCCGAGCCGGTAAGCAGCGCCGCGTTCTTAAAATAACTCTGCCGCACCCTGCACCTCCCCCTGCCCCGGAACGGGCGTTCACGGTTCAGCCTATGCAGCGGCTTTGCAAAACATGAGCGGCGCTATGGGTTGTTTCTGCGCACTTTTTATGGTATAGTTAACAGTGGTCAGGCAGGGCGCAAGCCCCCGCCTGTATTTTGAGCAAGGAGGAAGCGCACCGCCCGGGTCCTGCCCCTGCCGTGCGCGACAAAGAGAATGAGCGAAGAATGTACCCATGACTGCTCTAATTGCAGTGCAGCCTGTTCTTCCCGCGATGCCGCTCCGCAGCACGATGCCCCCAACCCTAACAGCAGTGTGAAAAAGGTCATCGGCGTTGTTTCCGGCAAGGGCGGCGTGGGCAAGAGCATGACCAGCGCTCTGCTGGCCTGTGCCATGGCCCGCCGCGGCTACCATTGTGGCATTCTGGATGCCGATATCACCGGCCCGTCCATCCCCAAGCTGTTCGGCATTCATGGCCGTGCCATGGCGGACGACAAGGGCTGCTGGCCCATCCAGAGCCGCATGGGCATTGATGTAATGAGCATCAATCTGCTGGTGGAGAACGAGGAAGACCCCGTTGTGTGGCGCGGCCCGGTCATTGCCGGTGCCGTCAAGCAGTTCTGGACCGATGTGGTCTGGAAGGACGTGGATTTCCTGTTTGTGGATATGCCCCCGGGCACCGGTGATGTGCCCCTGACCGTGTTCCAGAGCCTGCCGGTGGATGGCATCGTTGTGGTGGCAAGCCCGCAGGAGCTGGTAAGCATGATCGTGGCAAAGGCCGTGAACATGGCCGAGATGATGAAGGTGCCCATGCTGGGCATCGTGGAGAACATGAGCTACATCGTCTGCCCGGACTGCGGCAAGCACATCAATGTGTTTGGCAACAGCCATGTGGACGAGGTGGCCGCAAAGCATCACCTGCCCGTGCTGGCCAAGTGCCCCATCGACCCCAAACTGGCAGAGCTTTCCGATGCCGGCATGATCGAGACCTATGGCGGCGAATTTTTGGAAGGTGCCGCAGACGCCTGCGAAAAGCTGCTGAAAAAGTAATGCACCCCGCCCTGTGCCCGTTGCGACACAGGGCTTTTTGCTTAGATACGCCCGCCGACACGCAAAAGACATTCTTTTCCGTACGGCTTTGGGGCGGCAGCGCACTTTAAAAAACAAGGTTCGCGGCACATTCCGGCTTTTAATTTTCGTTTTGTGAAGCAGCTGTGACTTTTTATCTGTTTTTTTAAACAAATTCTGCTTTTTGCTATTGTAAAACCCACCGCAAAGCTTTATAATAGTAAAGTAAGCATTGCCCGCCACTGCGGGCGTGCCGTGCAAGCATGGAGAACCGGAAGCGCCCGGCATCTGCAAGGATATCCCCGCTGTGCGGCGGGCAGGGGCATTTCCGCTTTTTCAAATTTATAGAGTAATTGGGAAAAGGAGTATTCTATTATGCTGACGAATGAATACCTGAAGCGTGTTTACGAGGGTCTGGAAAAGCGCAACGCCAACGAGCCCGAGTTTCTGCAGGCTGTGCGCGAGGTGCTGGAGAGCATCCAGCCCGTTGTGGAAAAGCACCCCGAGTACGAGAAGGCCGGTCTGATCGAGCGCTTGGTGGAGCCGGAGCGCATCATCACCTTCCGTGTGCCTTGGGTGGACGATGCCGGTAAGGTGCAGGTAAACCGCGGCTACCGCGTGCAGTTCAACAGCGCCATCGGCCCCTACAAGGGCGGCCTGCGCTTCCATCCCTCTGTCAATCAGGGCATCCTGAAGTTCCTGGGCTTCGAGCAGACCTTCAAGAACAGCCTGACCACCCTGCCCATGGGCGGCGGCAAGGGCGGCTCTGACTTTGACCCCCACGGCAAGAGCGACATGGAAGTGATGCGCTTCTGCCAGAGCTTCATGACCGAGCTGTACCGCCACATCGGCCAGTTCGTGGACTGCCCCGCCGGCGATATCGGTGTCGGCGGCCGCGAGGTCGGCTATATGTTCGGCCAGTACAAGCGCCTGACCAACAGCTTCCAGGGCGGTATGCTCACCGGCAAGGGCCTGACCTTCGGCGGCTCTCTGGCCCGTACCGAGGCCACCGGCTACGGCCTGTGCTACTTCACCGCCGAGGCTCTGAAGTGTATGCGCAACGACAGCTTTGAGGGCAAGACCGTGGTCATCTCCGGCTCCGGCAATGTTGCCATCTATGCCTGCCAGAAGGCCCAGTCTCTGGGCGCAAAGGTCGTTACCATGTCCGATTCCAACGGCTACGTCTACGACCCCAACGGCATTGATCTGGCTTACGTCAAGGAGCTGAAGGAAGTCCGCCGCGGCCGCATCAAGGAGTACGCCGAGACCCACGCCGGTGCAACCTACGTTGCCGACTGCTCCAAGGTCTGGACTGTCCCCTGCGACATCGCCCTGCCCTGCGCAACCCAGAACGAGATCAACAAGGAGTCCGCTGAGGCTCTGGTCAAGAACGGCTGCACCGTTGTCTGCGAGGGCGCAAACATGCCCAGCACGCCCGAGGCCATTGAGGTCTACCTGTCCAACGGTGTCCTGTACGGACCCGCAAAGGCAGCCAACGCCGGCGGCGTGGCCACCTCCGGCTTGGAGATGAGCCAGAACTCCGAGCGTCTGAGCTGGAGCTTTGAGGAAGTGGATGCCAAGCTGAAGGGCATCATGGAGGGCATCTTCCACGCTTCCTACGATGCTTCCGTTGCTGCCGGTTCCGAGGGCAACCTGATGGTCGGTGCAAACTGCGCCGGTTTCCTGAAGGTGGCCACCGCCATGATGGCACAGGGCATCACCTACTGATCCCACTGCATCGTTCCAGGGGCTGCATCCGAAGGGGTGCGGCCCTTTTTTTTCCTGCATATTTCCTCTGTCCGTTGTCCATACTCCCTTTGCCAGAAAGCGAAGGGAGTATTTTTATGGATGAGCAGATGTTTTGTTTCCAATGTGAGCAGGCGGCCAACGGGACTGCCTGTACCGGTCGGGCAGGTGTGTGCGGGAAATCGGCTCCGACCGCAGCGGCGCAGGACCGGCTGACCGGTGCCCTGATCCGGTATGCGGAGCAGCTCATTGGCGAAGGCCGTGCTCCGGCTCCGGAGCAGGCTTTGCTGCTGATGCAGGGGCTGTTCACCACCATCACCAATGTAAATTTTGACGAGCACACCGTCGGGCAGCTGATCGAGAAGATCCACGCCGCCTGTCCGGGCATTGCCGAGGACTATGATATGCAGCAGCTCTGGCAGGAGCCTGACCCGGATGTGCGAAGCCTGAAATGCTTTGTGCTGTTCAGCCTGCGGGGAATGGCCGCTTATAACTATCATGCTCGGGTGCTGGGCCGCATCGACCCGGAGCTGGACAAATTTTACTGTACCGCCCTGAAGGCAGTGGGCACCTCGGGGCTATCCATGGAGGAGCTTTGGCTCCTGGTGCAAAGGACCGGAGAAGCCAGCTTCCGCACCATGGAACTGCTGGATCATGCCAACACCGGTGCCTTTGGCGAACCGGAACCGACAGAAGTCCCTCTGACCATCGAGAAAGGGCCTTTCATCGTCATTTCCGGCCACGACCTTTACGACACCCAGCAACTTTTGGCCCAGACCGAGGGCAAGGGCATCAACGTTTATACCCACTCGGAACTCCTGCCCGCCCACGGTTATCCGGAGCTGAAAAAGCGCTATTCGCACCTCAAGGGAAATTTCGGCACCGCCTGGCAGAATCAGCAGTCGGAGTTTGAGGACATCCCCGCCCCCATCCTCTTCACCACAAACTGTATCATGCCGCTGCGCCCCAGCTACGCCGACCGGGTCTTTACCACCTCGGTGGTCTCCTATCCCGGGGTGCCGCACATCGGGGAGGACCGGGACTTCACCCCCGTCATCCAGAAAGCGCTGGAACTGGGCGGCTACCCGGAGGATACCATCATCCCGGGCATGAACGGCGGCAAAACGGTCACCACCGGCTTTGCGCGTCACGCCGTTCTGGAACACGCCGAAGAGATCGTGGAGGCCGTCCGCTCCGGTGCCATCCGTCACTTCTTTCTGGTCGGTGGCTGCGACGGTACCCGGCCCAGCCGCCGCTACTACACCGAGTTCGCCAAGCTCACCCCGCCGGATACGGTCATTCTGACCCTTGCCTGCGGAAAATTCCGGCTGAACGATCTGCCTCTGGGCACAGTGCCCGGCACTGGCCTGCCCCGCATCCTCGATGTGGGCCAGTGCAACGATGCATACAGCGCCATCCGGATCGCACTGGCTCTGGCCGATGCCTTCGGCTGCACCGTCAACGACCTGCCGCTCTCGCTGGTGCTCTGCTGGTTCGAGCAGAAGGCAGTCTGCATCCTGATCGCCCTGCTGGCTTTGGGCATCCGGAACATCCGCCTCGGCCCCACCCTCCCGGCCTTTCTCTCTCCGGGGGTCGTGCAGGAATTGCAGCGCCGCTATGACCTGAAAGCCATTACGACCCCGGAAGAGGACCTGCGGGCCATTCTGGGACGCTGACTGCCGCCGCAGGGAATTTCTTGCTTCGTTTCTGCTATACTCCCGGGATTTCCCGGGAGTTTTTCTTGTGTCGAAACTTTTTCATAATTTCTGGGAATTTCCGGCGCAGGAACAAGTTTTCACTTCTGTGCAGGAATCATTTTCCGGAGAAACTCCGGCGCGGTTCTCCACCGTTTCAAAAATTTGGATCTTTCGGTTTCAAATTCGTTTGAACCTCTTGTATTTCCGAACATCCGATGCTACTATATTAGCAGTACACAAAATGTACTATATTTTAGAAAGAGGAGGAGAAAAAATTATGAAAAAGAGATGGTTCGTAGTGATACTTACCATCGGATTGCTGCTTCATGTTCTGCCGCTGAGTGTACTTGCACTGAGCCCCGACCCCACCATCACGGATTCGGACGGCACCCTTTTGGGTTGGAGTGACCTTTCCACCGTTTCCGACGTCCTTGATGATTCACGGGAACAGCAGCTCGCTGTCGTGGATGCGGACAACGATGAAGAAGCAGCGGATGACCGGTCCGCAGGGAATCTCACCCCCAAAACTCTTGACGAGGAATCGGGTGACGAGGAATCGGATGACGAGGAATCGGGTGACGAGGAATCGGGTGGCGAGGAATCGGATGACGAGGAATCGGATGACGATGACCCTGCGGATGCGGACCGCGATGAAGCAACGGATGACCTGCCCGCAGGGAATCCCACCCCCCCCCCCAGCCTCTTGACGAGGAACTGGAGGGCGATGGCTCTGCGGACGACACCGGCAGCACCACAACCCCGCCTGTGTGCAAGATCGACAAGATCGACGATACGTACTACTACTCCACACTGGACGATGCAATCACTGCGGCGACGGATGGTGATCAGATCGACCTGCTGAAGGACATTGAGTGGTATACGGGCCTTGAGTTCCATAGTAAGAAGAACTTGACCATTTCCGGCGGCAATACCTATACGCTGACGCTGAAGGAGCTGGGCATGTACGCAACGAATGGCAGTGACATCACGTTCAAGGATCTCACGCTGATAATCAATGCGCACACAAACCCCTCTGGCGCAGGCGCAACGGCCAACCTGATTTATTCCTCCAAGCTCCGTTTGAGCCATGTTGAATTCACGTTGACACCAGACATACTCTATGGCAGTGGCATTTGTCTGTATAATGGCAGTGATTTGTATTTCGAAGACAATACAAATGCTGTGATTGATGGCTTTTCTGCCGATAGTTGCAGTGGTATCTATGCGGACACAGACACTTACAGCGAAGACGAGATTCATGAAGTCCGGGTCAGTTCCTCTACTCTGACAGTCACGGATTCCGGTTGGAATGGCATGACCATAAATCCGGTCAACCTTAATCTGACCAATTCCCACGTCACCCTGAACAACAATGGCAAGGGCGGCCTCGGCTGCTACTATGGCAAGCTGAAAATGGAAAACTCCACCTTGGATGCAAACAACAATGGCGGAAAAGGCGGCATAGAATTTGGAACACGTGGTTCTTTTGTTGACGAGCTGGACATGGACAGAACTTCCGTTCTGAACGCCAACAATAACAACGGCATTGCCGGTCTTCTTATTGGTGACGGCGGCGTGATCCGAAGCGGTGCGAAACTTAACTGCAATAACAACGCTTACATCGGTCTGTACGTCTTCACCGATGGCAATTGGCTCGGTGACGTAGTGATTGAACACGGTGCAACAGTCACCGCCTGCGGCAACGCATACTCTGGTGTCCACAATTCCTATAAGCTGAAAATCGAAGGCACTGTTATTGCGGACTCTAACAAAGTGTGTGGTATCACCAATGACGCTGGTGACAAGCTTATCATTACCAGCACTGCAGATGTCTCGGTATGTCAGAATACTTTGTTCGGCATTTTTAATTATGCCCGTGCAAATCTGACTGTGGAAAGCGGCGCAACCCTTAAGGTAGAAGAAAACACCGGTAGCGGTATTGCCAACGGTCCAAAAGCGACTTTGAATTTGGGTGCTGGTATCGTACAACGCAACAACGCACTCTATAAAATTACGTTCACGTTTTATCCGGAAGGCGCTGTCGACTTCACTGCCCAAGGCGGTGGTATCCAGAACTTGGGCACCGCAATCCTCTCGGACGATGTAGAGCTGTACAACAATCACGCAAGGCTTTCTGGTGACGACATCTACAACGCAGACGGTGCCACCATCACCTTTGGCGATACCGGCAAAGGCTGGGCGCTGGACGGCGACCCGGACTGCTATGATTTCATTGACGGCTGGTATGACGACTATGAAACCACCCGCTGGAACGCCCACGGGGACGAAGCGGATCTGCACATGGTTCTCGTCGCACCCGTCAATTCTTACACCGGCCCCCTGTCCCTCAAGGCCGCACACGGCAGCATCGGCAGCCTGACCGTCTGCAAAGAGACGGTCGGTGAACTGCTGCCGAGCGACTATGACACCGTGTTCACCTTTGAGCTCACGCTGGATGATGATGCCATCACCACGATCGACGACAAATGGTGCGGTGTCCCGTTCAAAAACGGCAAGACATCCTTCACCCTGAAAAGCGGCGAGAGCATCACGCTCTCGAACCTGCCCGCAGGCATCGGCTATACCATCACCGAAACCGCTCAGGACGGCTGGACCCTGCTGAATCTCAACCCTGCAGAGACCGGCGTTGTGCCCCAGAACGACACCGCCAAGGTCGTCTTTACCAACCTGAAGAACAGCCCGGACGACCCCTATGTTCCGGTCGTTCCCGTAGACCCGGAGACCCCCGAGATCCCCGAGGAGCCTGAGGGGCCGGAGACCCCCGAGACCCCCGAGGAGCCTGAGGAACCCGAGATCCCCGAGGAAACCGAGGAAACCGAGGAAACCGAGGAAACCGAGGAAACCGAGGCCCCCGGCGAGCTGCCTGCGGAGGAACCGGCTCAGACTGACACGTCCGCGTCGTTGGCCCAGCCGGAGGAAACGCCCACGCAGAACACCACGACCGTGACCCTGATCCAGACCGGTACCACCGATTGGCTGGCTGCCGTGCTTCTGATCTTTGGCATCGGTCTGTTGGTATGCGGGTGGTTCTTCGACCGCAAACAGCGCGCCGCAAAGCACTAAGGACAGAAACGCCCCGCAATCATACGCAAACCGCCGCATCCCCTGCCCCAGACCGGCAGCCGGATGCGGCGGTTTTTTCAAGGTTTTGATGAAATGCGTTCATCATTCCATCAAACCGCACAAGATGACCGGACTTCAGGGCATCAAGTTTGGCGCAGCTGTCACTTGAACATCTCTCACCATCCGCTATAATAGAGTCATCGGAACAAAGGCGTTCCAGAAGGGTATTCTATACCCTTCTGGGGCGCTTTTTTGTTTTCTGTGCAAGATCGGCTGCGGAATGTGCCGCGGCCCGGAGGATATTTTGAGAGATAAGGATGGGAAAGGCAATGGATCAATTTACGGAAAACGCCACGCCTCTTGGCCTGTATGACCCTCAGTTCGAGCACGATGCCTGCGGCATCGGCGCGGTGGTGGACATCAAGGGCCGCAAGAGCCATCAGACGGTCAGCGATGCCCTGAGCATCGTGGAGCGTCTGGAGCACCGCGCCGGCAAGGATGCCGAGGGCAAGACCGGCGACGGCGTGGGCATCATGCTGCAGATCAGCCACAAGTTCTTTTCCAAGGTGGCCGATGAGCTGAACATCAGCCTGGGCAACGAACGGGAATACGGTGTCGGCATGTTCTTCTTCCCCCAGAACGAGCACCTGCGGGCACAGGCCATGAAGCTGTTTGAGCTGGTCACCCGCAAGGAGGGGCTTGAGTTTCTGGCATGGCGCAGGGTGCCGGTAGACCCCGATGCCGTGGGCCAGAAGGCCCGGGACTGTATGCCCTCCATCTGGCAGTGCTTCATCAAAAAGCCTGCCCGTGTGAGCAGGGGCATTGATTTTGACCGCAGGCTCTACATCATCCGCCGGGTGTTCGAGCAGGCCAGCAACGGCACCTATGTGCCCAGCCTGTCCAGCCGCACCA
>ERZ773241.1792-NODE-1792-length-19276-cov-4.413558_pt1 | contig 19276 bp, 15 predicted proteins | sample MGYA00580989_ERZ773241 | MGnify/ENA primary metagenome ERZ773241 (study PRJEB29015, sample SAMEA2737804) | human gut metagenome | biome: human gut; feature: human-associated habitat; material: faeces | place: China | collected 2012 ... | reverse complement strand
GGACACCCCAGGAACGCAGTTGCTGTCTGCCGACATCTTTGATAGATGCTTTCTGTTCCTCATTATGGGCATTCTTGACTGCCTGTTCTTTCATCGCTTTGCAAAGAGCATCAATATCTTCATCCGTGATATTCAGTCCCGTACACAAAGCCTGATCGTAGTAACGGTTACTGCCCTCAAACAACAGCTCCTTGACCATATACTCGTCAGCAAGGCGGGTAGTTCCGGCAACCCGGACATACACACCGCCATCTCTGCCAAGAGCTTTGATATAATATGGGCGCTGTCTGCCCTCAGAAACCTCTACCACAATGACAGTTTTTCCTTCAACCGTCTGTAAAGTAATATCCGGGATGATTGCCGGTTCACAGCTGTCTGATACGGCATTGGCAATGGCATCCATTTTCTTGAACACATTTTCTTTGTCAAAGCCAACAACCTCTCTGGTTTTATCGGCAATTCCGAAAATGATTTTTCCTCCGGTTCCATTGGCAAAAGCAACCACAGACTTCATATATTTGATGCTTTTCTCCGGCAGGTTCTCTTTGAACTCCACATTCTTCGATTCTCCTGCAAGAATTCCTTCTATGGTCATCATAACACCTCGCTCTCCATGGCAGCTATTGCAACCATTCATATTATAAAATACCCACAGTTTTCTTATTTTCCACTTCAAAAATCAACTCATTCATCAAGTCGTCCTTAATATCAATCCAAACGGGGTTTGACCGGGGTCTGGCTACTGGCTGCCCCCTTTGCACCTGGCCACACTTGGATATAATCTGCACACACCGGAACATAATCGCAACTTTTTGAAATAACGTACCTTCGAGGAGCCTGGATTAGCTCCTCTTTTCGGCTCCTTTTTAGCTCCTTTTCTTACGACTACTATCCGTTTTTACATCTGCATGTGATAGAGCTTCACTTTTTCCTCGAACGGCAGTCCCGGATCAATGCCGACTTCTTCCCACATCACACCATACGGTGCGCCGCCATCTGTATATCCAGCGATAAAAGCAAAACGACCATCGCAGTCCTCATACAGTTCTGCCAGCCGTTCCCGTTCTTTCGCTTCCCGCTCCATTCTCCGCTGTCGAAAGCGCGCTTTCTTTCGCTCAGCCTTCGTCAAATTCTTTTTCTTTGCCATTTGCGGAATCTCCCGGATTTTTTGCTGATGACTTTTTGTTGCATTTTTTCGGTGCTGTCAGCTCATAGCTTAAAGAAAGCAGGTCTTTGATGGCATCATCCAGTTCCGATTTACCAAGCCGAATACTGAGCCACTTCTCCTTATTCATGTGATAGGCCGGAAAATAGCCATCCTGCCCGCGAAGAGAGCCTATTAACAGCGGATCACTTTTCACATTGAGAACATCCATGATGCCGGCTTCCGGCAATCCCAACTTATCAGCAGATACTTCCAGAACTACACCATACCATTTATTATTGTCGTTGTGCCGCAGCACAGCATTCCTGTCATGCCAGGGGTATTCCGGCTCCGTGCCGTACTGCTGGCGTACCCATGTAAATAATTCTTGTCGTGTCATTTCATCGCTTTTCCGCTATTTATGTGTGGCTTTGTGCAGCAACCTCTTGCACAAAGTTTTGTCTCAGATAACTCTCCACGCTGCATCGACATCAGAAATCATCCAGCGCAGCATCTATCTCTTCCAGCCGGTCAATCCAGCCCAGGTCAGATTTCTTCTTAGTTGCTGGACTTTTCTTATTACCACAAACCACTTCAAACCGTTTTTCTTCCGTCCCGAACAAACCTTTTACCTGAATTCTGAAATCCGGCTTGTTGTTGGTCAGTCCCTGTATGAGCTGCACATTCTCGTATCTTGGCAGGAGGATTTGACAGATAGCCTGAATATCTTGCTCCTTAATACAAGGTGCCGCCATAAACTTTTTCGTTATGTAAGGTTTTATATCTGCCAGTACCTGTGACATCGTTGCTTTCTTCTTGGTCATGATACTCTCCCCTTCGTATACTTGTCCAACCTACTTTCGCAACTCAATCAGACACTGAATCTAGCCAACAAGGCCTTTAACAATCCACATACTTTCGTTCAATGGGGCATATTGGGGCTGACTCCGAATTACTTCTTTTGCATCTGAAAGTGGATAGGAAAAAGTACTTGCGCTGGAGTCTTTGCATTATTTGAACCTGTTCTTTTTCCATGTATGATATGTAATAAAAACTTCTGCATCCAATCTATACTTATCATCCGAATCAAATTTTTTATCACCGTTGATACTTACTGACTTTACTTCCCCATCATCTGTCAGCCACCCTGTAACAATATCATATTTCACATTAGTGGTAACATTAACAAATCCGGCTTTTTCAAATTCATCAATGACATCAAGATAATTCATGCCTTTTGCTTCTTTCGATGTCAGTGGAGAAGCATATAATTCCACAGTATGATATACAACCGTAATCCATAAATTTGATGGATACTTTGTATTTTCATCAAAAGAGTCACCGAAAATGAGCTTTATTTCTGTAACAAGATTTTCCTCGTCATCCCTAGATATAGTCAAATCCGCTCTTTCTTTTGTATGAACATTTGAAAAACCAGATTCCTTTAACCGCTGAACTGCCTCCGTGTATTTTAGTCCTTCTAAAGAATCACTCGAATACCCCATCGGAATCAATTTGGGGATTTCATAATACCCTATCAGCAAAAACACAACAAAAATGGAAATTAAGATTGTGATAGCAATACCTTTTCTATGACTTTTTCTCCAGGCACGCCTCTTTTCGCTATTGATACGTGCCTGTTCTCGCCGTTCAGCCTCACGCTGTGCTTCTCGCTCTCGTTCTTCAGCTGTAGCTTTTACAACAGCCTCCATAACTCCGACAAGTCCTGCACCAATTATTGTGCCGAGTGCATCTCCCAAACTGCTACCACTCGAATCAACATCGTCTTCATCAGTGTCATCATCTGCATCATATGAGGTTCTGCTTCCCGACGAATCTATAAAATATCCACTTCCATCAGAATATCGATAAGACTCTCCACCCTCATCATCACCATTTATAAATCCACAGTCATCGGAAAACAGAAAGTCTTTTCCGTTATTCTTCTTTGCCATGTTCTCACCTCGATTTCAGGGGACATATTGGAGGCAGACCCCGGATTGCTTGCTCCTGGTGAAAATTATGCAACAACCTGTTGCACAATTTTCACTTCAGATAAATCTCAACAAAGCTTACTTCGTAACCAGATCCATCAGGCTCTGATAACTATCTACTACATCATAGACCACTTCACCATTGCTGATTGCCTTAAAATGCTCCCTCGCGCAGTGAATCTTGGATTCCTCGATTAGACGTAACTGCATCGAATTCATAGAGCCCTTCGTTTCGGCCACAAAATAGATATGCTTGGCCGTTCCCTCATAAAAGGCAATCGCCCAGTCGGGATTATAATGCCCTACTGGTGTTGAAATGTAGAATCCATCTGGAAGTTTCACATAAACCGCAACATTTGTATTCGTATCCAGTTCCGTAGCAAATTTCTGCTCATTGCTGGAGTCATATACGATATGGTCGTACAGATGCTTCTTCGCCTTCATGGCATTCACCCCAAGGCGCCCTTTCATAGTCGGATCAGTGAAAACTTCTGTGCCGTAATGATCATCCATCACATCGTAGGTAATGTGCTCAATAATCGCCGTGGCCTTTTCATCATTGATAAGAGCTGCAGCTTTAATAATAAATTCCTCCGGATTATCCTTAAACTGCTTGAACACACTCGGTTGAATCCCCTTCAGAATCTGAATAACTGCCTTGCGGGTGAGCCCTGTTTCCTCTACAAGCTTGCCAATCAGATCGTATTTCACATTCGTGCTGGCAGTTATGGTATGGCCATAGCTTGCAGATTTCTCTTTCACAAAGGAAGTTCCGGATACCAGTTCTTCCTTGGATTTAATTGTATCCATCGTTCCAGTTTCCACCTTGAAGACGATTTTTGATACTCTGAGTTTACGATCAAGGGACTGAACGGCCTTGCGGATCAGTTCCTCGGTATCAAAGTCAACCACATAGGTAGATTTGGCATTGATCTTCGCCCACAATGCCTTAAATTCAGGCATTGCAAGCTTATTTTCATCCACATGCAGCTCCACGTTGTTGCTTCTGGCATTTTCGGGCATCATAGATTTGCCGTCATAAATAGTGTCGATAATCTCAACCACAGCGGCAGCGGAATCTGCCACTTCCTCGGCAACCTTGATTTCATGATTGGCCTTGTCAGCATAGTATTTATCGGTAAGGATGCCTTTCTTATCAATGTAGCCGTTGACGATCAGGTCAAAGTGGATTGCTCTTGCCGTATCTTGATCAACGACCTGTTCATTGCCTTTATCATCCTTAATTACCTTGCCAACAAACAATTCTGCCGTAACCGCACGAGGACGGTCTGCCACTGCTTCGGCAATTTCCGTCTGTAAACCCTTTGCAAAGCTGTCGTAGCTTTCGCTGGCAATAACGGTCAGCACATTGACATTCTGTACTTCTTCGCCCAGCACATTGGTGTCCATGCGCTCGCCATCCTGATTGACGCATAGGCGTAGTCCACGCCCAACTTCCTGACGTTTACGCACTTCACTGCTGCTCTGCTTCAGGGTACAGATCTGGAATACATTCGGATTATCCCAGCCCTCTCTCAGGGCAGAATGCGAGAAGATAAAGCGAACCGGAGAACGCTTTGGATCGCGATCCAGCAGCAGTTCCTTGTTCTTCATAATCAACTCATAGGCATCCACATCATCTGTCGTAGTTTCCTTACGGCCTACCTTAGAGTCAATCATCTTGCCTTTTTTGTCGATGGAGAAGTATCCGGCGTGAGTCTTCTCAGCGGGAATGGCCTGCAAATACTTCATGTAGTCATCCTCACCGATGCCGATCTGCAAACTTCCAATGATATCGTTATACTCTTCCACAAACATCTGAGCATAAATGCCGTCAGTTGCCTGTCCGGATTCATCATAAACACGGTATTTTGCCACTTCATCAATGAAGAACAGGGAGAGAACCTTGATCCCTTTATAGAACAGCTCCCGTTCTCTCTGTATATGGGACAAAATCGTCTCTCTGATCTGAATGCGCCGCAACTGATCCTCGCTGACCTTGCCGATCACATCACCTGCATAGATTTTGATACCGTTCAAAAATTCTACAGAATCATCGCGTCCGTCAATACGGGACACCACAAAGCCCTGTTTATACTCTTCCATGCTGCCGGAATTATCATATAAATTGTATCCTTCCGAAACGGTACGGGTAATTTTGCGAATACCACTTGTACCCTTATAATCAAACTGAATCGTTGCCGTAGGCGCAGCCTTGGAAAGATTGACACTCTCCAGATATACATAGCTTTCCGTTGCAGTACTGCCGGATTCCGAAATACCCTTTACGGCAATCTTCTTTACCAGCCGCTTGTTATATGCCTCCATCGCATCCAGACGATAAACCATGTTATAAATACTGTCGCTTTTATGGGTCGCGGAATAGCGCAGGGTCAACAGAGGATTGAACTGCTTCAAGTTTTCCTTGGTCTGCTTTCCCTCCACGGACTGGGGTTCATCAATAATCAAAATCGGGTTTGTCTTAGCAATGATGTCAATCGGTCTACGGGATCGGAACTCATCCAGCTTCATGCTGATACGCCTTGCATCCTTGCCCCTGGCATTGAACGCCTGAGAGTTTATAATCATGGCACAGATGGAATTATCCGATGCAAAACGGTCAATTTCCGTCAGCTGCGCAGAGTTATAGATGAAGAAGCGTACCTTCTTGCCATATTCTTCAGCAAAATGCTCCTGTGTTACCTGAAAGGATTTGTATACTCCCTCACGGATGGCGATAGACGGCACAACCACAATAAACTTACTCCATCCATAATGTTTATTCAGCTCATACATGGTCTTGATATAGGTATAGGTCTTGCCGACACCAGTTTCCATCTCAATAGTCAGGTTAAAATGTCCCTCCAGCTTCTCAGACGGCTTGAGCTGATTTGTCCGTTGAATCTTTTGCAGGTTTTCCAGAATGATACGGTCGGAAAGCTCCGGCAAGATTTTGTGGTTGCTCCAGCCGGTGAAATCCTCTTCATCGGTCAATGTCTGCTGGTAAAAACCGTTGCCTCTGTCCATCATGTACGAAGGGGTCAGATATGGCTGTCCGGCAAAGACATTCACCACGGCCTTTGCTGCATCAGCCTGAAATTTCTGATGCTTAAATCGTAGTCTCATCGTCTTCGCCTCCTTACAGCACTTTCACAGAAGTATCCGGTGCAAGTTCTTTGAAAATCTGGGTTACATTGATTTTAGCCGGACTGCCTGAAAAGCTGCTGTCACGGAACACCGCACGCAGCGGCTGGCGTTTTGCGATTGTCTTAATCACGCTGTCAGGGATATTCTCATCGAAGCAGGCAATCAAATCACCGTCATTGTAGTTATGCACGGTGCAGCCTTCGATATCCTCAGACTGGTACGGCAGCGACAGCGGTAAGCCCCACTCCAACAGGCAGCCGAACAGCAGGTCAAGGTCGGTGCGGTCTTCCTTAATGTTGCTCTCCAACAGGTCAAGAACATTCTGCTCATAATCCGCCGGTGCGTAATACACATCCTTCATGTTGGTGTCATCCAGCTTCAGGACACGGAATCCGCCGTCAAACTTTGCATCCGGATGTTCCTCGGCAATCTTCTTTGCTGCACGGCGGATACGCTCTTTGCCGATTTCACAGATATTGGAGTAACCGGCTTTGTAGGCTTCGCTCTTTTCATCACAAGGTTCAGGCAACTGTATCATAATAAATTTGCGGTGTTCACCGTCCTCAGCGTTCTGCTGCATGGCCGCGTGAGCTGTGGTGGCAGAACCAGAGAAGAAGTCGAGGATAATATCTGTATCTTTTGTTCCTGCAATTGTTTCCAAATATTTTATCAATTTTGAAGGTTTAGGAGTATCAAAAAGGTTTTCTGGGAAAATTTCTTTTAACTCATAACGAGCAATCTTATTATCTCCACCTTTTTCACGAGGTAACCATGTTTCTGGTGTAATACCATCCTTAACTTCGGTGATGAATTTTTTTTGCATGGGTCTACCTGTTCCGTCAGCGCCAAATGTTATTCGATTATCCACTAACATCCGCTGATAGCCTTCCTCATTAACAATCCATGATCTACTAGGCGGGGGAGAAAACTTTATCCCCGTCGGCCCTGTAATAATATAGTCGCAGGAAGCACTATAAGTCCGAGCAGACAAATCGCTTGCACGCCATACACCTCTAGGATCGTTGTCAGGATTTTTATAAGCCTTTAATTGTTCATCGCTTCTTGGTAGCAATCCCGGAGCCCATTGGTTAGCGTTTTTTCCATATAGGAGGATATACTCATGTGTGGCCGACACGCCTTTAGCATCGTTTGCCGGACCATATTTCTTCTGCCATGTAAATGTAGCGAGAAAATTTAAACTTCCAAAGACCTCATCACAAATTGACATTAAGTCTTTGACTTCATTATCATCAATGCTGATAAAGATAACACCGTCATCCGTAAGCAAATTTCTCGCCAATAGTAAACGTGAATAAATCATGCTGCACCAATCGGAATGAAAGCGTCCATTGGTATCCGTATTCTTGAACATACGGTTTCCATCTTCATCGTAAACGCCACTATCCTCGTCATAATCTGCGGCAGACTGCTTAAAATCATCCCGATAGATGAAGTCGTTTCCCGTGTTGTAAGGCGGGTCGATATAGATCATCTTTACCTTACCGAGATAGCTTTCCTGCAACAGCTTCAGCACTTCCAGATTGTCACCCTCAATGTAGAGGTTCTCCGTGTTGTCCCAATTGACGCTCTCTTCTTTGCAGGGGCGCAGGGTCTTGCGAATCGGCTTGTTCGCCTCCACGATAGCTGCCTTTTTGCCTACCCAGGTGAATTCATAGGCTTCATCGCCCTCGATCACATCGCCGGACAGCATCTGCCGCAGCAGGTCAAAGTTAATGGCCTTCTTCGGCTTGCCGTCAGTATCCTTCATCTCAGTAATACAGTTTGGGAATAAAGCACTGATTTTCTCTATATTCTGTGCGGTCATGTCAATGGATTCCATACGCATCTTGTCCATTAGTGGTTTCCTCCATTATTATCGTTTTCATTACCGAATATTTCCGTTTCTAGATTTTGATATACATTCATATCCGTAGTAATCAAAGGGCTAAGAGTATCCCGAATAAATGTGTCTGCATTGTTACCACATTTCGTAAGTTCAAGGCGCCTCTTTAGAGCATTGTAAATGTCTCCGCGTGCCGACTTGTAATCATCTGGCGCATTTCCTCTATCTGTTGATGCTGCAATTGCCTCTTGTTTCTCACGAATACATTCAGCATATTCCTCAGATTTTCCAACTGCATCACACAACTTTTTGATTACCTCATTATCAAGCACATAAGACTCGAGATTACGTTTTTTCAGAACTTTAATACCCTTTTCTTCAAGATCGTAAATTTCCTGCTGACTACGGTCGTCACGATCAACTATTTTAATAACTTTAGTATTTTTTAGTAGTGTACTAATTATTTCTCCATGAGTCTTTTCAATATTTTCTATATCGTTACACGAACCAGCAGACATAAAGAATGCCTCTGGATGGGTATCCGCAAATATGGTAGTATAAATTGTCTTGTCAAAATCTTTTCGTTTACAACCATTTGAATCGCCTTCACAAAATACAATCGTTTGTGGTAGCATCAACTTTGCAAAGTCACCAAATACGAGTTCATAAAACTTATCCATAACTGCTTTCCCGATTTTGGCAGGATGAACAACTTGATCTATATCAAAATTTCTTCCACCAAAGTCAAGAAAAGCGACTGTCCCAGGGTGTTCTTTTTCAATTTCTTCTGCTTCTTGAAGCATTCCGATTGAATGTGTCGAAAGCCAAAGCTGCGATTGTCCCGGTATAAGCAAATAAAGCTCTCGCAATACTTTCCCTTGCAATTTTGTATGCATATGTGTTTCGGGTTCATCTATGCAGTAAATGGCATCAGGATAGTATTTTGATTGAACGACCATATCCAGTATCAAATCAAATGCAGACTTTTCACCAGCTGAAAGATTACGATAGCTGAAATTTTGTGTGGTTCCTTTAGTAAAATAAAAGTTACCATTTTGAAGCGGTTCACCAAGGGATGAGAACTTCAAATCCTCAAATACACGCTCAATAGCTGTTCTAATCTTTCCGATTAATTCATTACGCAGATCTGCAACAGATTTTCCATCGTTATCTTTGTTAAAAACACCTGAGATCGTATTAGCAATAAGTCTTTGGTAATTTGCTGAAACGGTCTGATCATTTTGAATAAGAGATTCTAAACGCACTGATTCTATAGGATCCTGCTGTCTTTGCATTGAATCTATCTGAAAATCTGGTTCATTTCTATATGCACTTCTAAAATAAAAATGACCTTTAATATTGTCGTTGTTTCCGACGGTATTCAAAAATGTCTTGTCATAAAAAGCTATCTCTACGAGTTTCGAAGCATACTGATACCATTGACTATAGTCGAAGTTATCAACATTTCCAGTCTTACTCAAATAACTACAATCTCCAATTTGGCTATAGCCAGCATATTTATAATAATGGTTCATTGATTCCATAAACGATGTCTTTCCTGAACCATTAGGTCCAACCAAGACCACCAACTTTGTTGATTCTGGTATATCCTCTACAACCAAGTGCGTAAACCTCTTGAAATTGTTCAGCTCAATTTTTTTTATTTTCATTTGATTACTACCACCTCATTCTTTAGTCGTTTTATCTCCGCCTTCAGCTCCATCTTCCGATTTAGCTGTTTTTCCTTCTTCATTTTGGTTTCCAGCGCAGCAATCTGCTTCTCTATCTGCTCCCGCTGTTTTTGCTGTTCCACGCTTTCCTTCAGCGTTGTGTTTTCGTTGCTGGTAAGCCGGTCTCCTGCAATCTGCCGAATGAAATTCTCATATACTGCATCTATCGTCAGACCTTCCAGATGCAGTGGCAGTTCTTCTGTAAGCCACTCTGTGCGGTAATAGCGTTCAACCTTAAACGCTGCCTTGCTGGAACTGGCAGCCTCTTTATATCCCATAGCTGCCTGATATTTCCCGTCATACTCCAGCAGGAACAAGATGTGATAAGGTATCTCTCGGTCAATCAGGCGAAGGATATCCTCGTCAAGATCAGGTGAAGTAAGTCTTATCTCAAACACCTCAATCTCTGTGACCAGCTTACCGGGTGCAAGGTTCAACGTGGTCGCTGCCAGCTTGTTTCGCCAATAAATAATTTTAATCTGCTCCGTGAATGCCGTTTTTATTGCAGGCGTGACCGATAGATTTTCATAAAACTTCTGCTTTGGAATCCTCTTGTTAAACTCCGTTGACTTTGGCAAGCCCAGCACGGCTCACACCTCCTCACACAAGATCATTTCACAACCAAGAAACAAATCAACTCAAAATCATCCAGTCCAGACACTGCGCTCATCAAGGCAGATGTGCCGCCCGCGGAGAACAAGCTGTCAATGTCACTTTCTTCTTTTACATCTATAATAGAATTGATTGCTTCACTCAAAAGTTCCGACATATCCGCCATGTTGCGTCCGTCGTCTGTTTCACGATTGAAGCGCTCATATACTTCCGATATAGGCTTGCTTTTTCCCCGACAGAGCAAACGTACATCATCCAGTAGTTTTTTAGGGTTCAGGTAGTCGCAAATGATTTCTCCGTCTGTGCTGATATACACCATATAAAACGGATGGATTCGATTGCGTTTGTCCACATTGACGCTGTTGTTGATGTTTTTCAGAACAAATATCACACCCTCCGGCAACTCCTCCGTGGCCGGAACAACAGCATGAAGTCCGCGGGGTTTCTTATCCATATCGCCATTGCGCTTCATATAGTCCAACAAGTCGAGCCGGAATTCATTTAAGCCCAAATCCATGATAGAGATGCCGTCAGACATATCCTCAATGTCCACGACTTCTTCCTGGAGACGCTTAAGCTGTGCTTTACGGTACTCCAGGTCTCCTTGCTCCTCTGGATTGATCAGATCATCGTCACCAGTGGAAGTCATAACTGTAATCTTCATACGGGTCTCTACGCGAGACTTTAGATTGATATAGTCATCCAATGTAAGATCTGGCCAGAAATTCACAAGCTGGATTACCTTATTCTGGCTTCCAATACGGTCGATACGACCGAATCGCTGAATGATGCGAACCGGATTCCAGTGGATATCGTAGTTAACGAGATAATCACAATCCTGCAAATTTTGGCCTTCAGAGATACAGTCAGTGGCAATCAGAATGTCAATCTCATTTCTGCTGTTCGGCATCAGCACATCACGGTCTTTAGAGACAGGTGAGAAACAGGTCAACACATTGTTCAATGTTGCCGGAAAGCCCTTAATCGTTGTCTGCCCATCGATGGTGCCGGTAATAACTGCTGTGTTGAGTCCGTATTTATCTTTCATGTACATGCTCACATTGTCATATAGATACTCTGCCGTATCCGAGAATGCAGAGAATATGAGCACTTTTTTATTATTCGGGTTGATAGGATTCGTAATCTTTTCATCCAGCAGGCGCAGAAGCTCTTGCAGCTTCGGGTCATGCTCCGGTGTAATATCAGCCACCATCAAAGTCAACCGTTCCAATACATCTGCATCCTGCTGCAATTCATTGCGCCAGCTCTTCCAGTCCATATCCGCAAGCTCGATTTTAACCTTTTTACCAACCGTGAAAAACTCCGTATTTTCGTCATCGATATCCCAATCATCCCTGCTTGCTTCATACATTGAAATGTCAGCTGAACCGTATTTTTCAAAGCGATTGATAGCCTCAATTGTTCCATTGATCAGTTCCTTAATGCGCGTCAGGGTCAGCTGAAAGGAGTTGACAGAGCTTTCCAGTCGTTTCAAAAGATTGATGCTCATAAGGCGCTGAATACCACGTTCACGGCCGGTCTGAGTCAGATTCTCGCCCTTGTTATGGGTGAGGTCTTTATACTTTTGCAGCTTGCTTGGGAAAATGTAGTTGGATGGTGTATAAACACAAAGCGTTAGTTGCATCAACTGGTCATAAATCTCGTTGTAATTGATTGCATTATTCAAGTCTGTTAGGCATGGGCGCACCGAAATCGGCTTCATTCGTTCCGGAAATTTTCCTATCTCATTCGTATCGTAATATTTTTCAATGTGCTTGCGCGAACGGGCAATCGTCACACTGTCCAGGAGCTCAAAGAAATCAAAATCCAATGTGCGCAGCAGTGCGTCCGTTGTGCGCTGTTCCTGATCCAGTTTACTCCATGCATTAAAAGCTTTTTGCGCCTGTTTGAAAATGTCTTCAAGACTCTTTGTTGTATTCAGACGCTCATCCAAATTTTCAGAATTACCTTCATAGGCTATGGCGAGCTGGTTCTTCAAATCTACAAAGCGATTGTTGACCGGTGTTGCAGAAAGCATCAGAACTTTTGTCTTTACACCGGCACGGATAACCTTTTCCATCAGCTTCTGATAGCGGTTCTCCTGCGTGTTGCTGTGTGTTCCGATACCATTGCGGAAATTATGTGACTCATCAATGACGATGAGATCATAATTTCCCCAGTTAAGGCGGCTCAAGTCCAGACCATTGGACATGCCACCATTCCGAGACAAGTCTGTATGAAACAGGACATCATAATTCAGGCGGTCTGCTGCAATAGGATTATTGACATAGTTGCCTTTATACGTATTCCAGTTTTCAGCCAGCTTCTTTGGACAGAGAACAAGAACAGATTTATTGCGATTTTCATAATATTTCACGACCGCCAGCGCAGTGAAGGTTTTGCCAAGACCAACACTATCCGCAAGGATGCAGCCGTTGTACTTTTCAAGCTTATTGATAATCGCAAGCACAGCATCTCGCTGGAAATCATAGAGCATGCTCCAGATTTTGCTATGTTTAAAGCCAGTTGCTTCATTGGGCAGCACATCCTCAGAGATATCGTCCAGGAACTCACTGAAGACATGGTACAAGGTCATAAAATAGATAAATTCCGGAGAATTTTCTGCATAGACCGTACTGATATTTTCAATCACCACATTCGTGACATCCTGCATTTTTTCACGGTTATTCCACAACTGGTCAAACAGCTGCATATACTGCTGAGAGAATGGTGCTTCCATGCAGTTGACCATGTTGTAGGTGTTGTTACCGCGCTCACATCCGATATCTACCGTAGTAAATCCAGACATTGGCATATAAGCTGTCTGCGCATCTTTCGCATCGACAGTCATGAAGCCCGTCATATTTTCTCCAGTCGTATTCGACTTGAATTTGGCTTTTCTACGAATCCAATCTGCGCATTCCTTGGCAATCGCGCGCTGGGTCATCTCATTGCGTAGTTTAATTTCAAATTCTGTACCATACAGGCTGGTTTCTCTGGAAAGACGAGGAATATAAAATTCGCGCTTCTGCTTCTCTGCTTTTTCCTTTACAAAGGTTGGTGACGTGAAAATAAACCGAAACTCTTCTACAGATTCCAGTTGTTTTTTTAATTCCTGATATGCATACATTGAGAAGCAAGCTGCCGCAACCGATATCTTGCTTCCTCGTTTTATCTCCACCTGCAGGTCATCGCGGACAGTATTCGTAATGTTATCTAATATTTTCATGTCATCCAATCGCCCAATCTATTTCTATTTTACCTTTTTATCCGTCCTATTATCTGTGTATTTGGCCGGGGTCTGCCCCGATTGAGTATTGTGTCCATAAAAACGGACTTCATATAAATAGCATGAGAGCATATGTCAAAAGTATACAAAGTCCAAAATATATTCTATCACAATTTCATGGATTTTTCCATAAAAAATAAACCGACAAGGCATTACCCCACCGGTCTATCAGCTCATCCTTATTCAATTTATTTCTCTACTGAGTATTCCGGGCGATTCTGGTTCTTCCGCAATATTCACTCTACCAGCAAGTTTGACCGGGGTCTGACCCCTGACCTCTTTTTAGGAGCCAGTAATAGCAAGATTTTTCAGAAATGTCGTTTTCAGCAAGCCACTGCTTTTCCGTGATGCCTGCCGTTCTATCCTGGCACTGTTGAATGACCTTTATCCAGTTAGACCTGCGGACAATTTGAGTTATTTGATCCATGTGTTAATAGTTTTTCGTGTCATTTAGAGTGTGGCATAAAAAAGCTAATTAACCAAGACGAAGGATTTGACGTTTACGAACAATTGATCGTATTTAAGCAGAAAAAATCCACCTGTTTCAACTTATCGACAAGTGGATTTTTTCTTTCATCATTTAATTACAAATTCCGTTTTCAAATTTTCTACTAGAGTAGCTGTTTTAGTAGATTCCGCACTAGTGATATCTGTTACATGCTTATCAATTAATTGCGTTAATTTATTTACTTCGTCTGTTAATTTCGAATTATCCGATGCTATAGCTAAAATTTTCTCGCAAAACTTATTCATCTTATTTGCATTCATTTCAGGAATTTTATCATCAGCTAAATCATATTTAATCAGCATTAATATATAATATTTAAATTTTCTATATTGCGCAGGAATGCTCTTATTTCTAAATAGAAATTCCAAACGATATAATGTAAATGCACAAGTATAATATGGCAATAGCTGATGTCCATCATTAAAAATTCCATCTATTGATTTTAACAAACGACCATAATATCTACTAGCTAAATGTGGTTTGTCGTAAAACATAGATGCAACCGCTTTAATTTGAGTGCTTATAGAAACAATACGCACTTTTTCAATATCTGTTCCATAATTATATTGCTTGGACCTTCTCTCGTAATAGAGGCGATTAGCTCCCGAAAATGTTCCATAAAATGCTTCCAATTTTCTATGAAATTCGTTTAATACTATTAACTGTTCATCAGGTACCTCTGTTTGACGGTTTGTTGCCTTTATTATTCTGTTTACAGTTTCATCATCCTCTGTTTCTATTAATTTTATCGGTAACTGCAATCCATTTATTATATCATCTTTATTATTAAATATAACATGACTAGTTTGACATCCATTAACAATCTGATAATCTGTCAATGTGAATTTATTTCCTATATTCGACAATTCCTTACATATCACAGTCACACCATTATTAAGAAGAACAAATTTTTGTGAATCTGTCCTTAACGATTCAGATATTTCATGATTCACGGGATTATCTCCCTGAAAATCCCTTACATTGTCATAAAACACACTTTTACGTATTTCTCCATTTTCTCCTGTAATGAGTTTCAAATAAGATTCACTATCAATATACCCTAAATACGACTGAGTAACTCCAGGTATTTCTGGCAAAAGAATTTTATTACTAAACTCTATTTCTGTTTCTATCACATCTATTGTGTTTCTATAATATTTCTGCAATAAATCAGCACCAACCGGAATATATACTACATTACTAAAAATATTCAAGTCTAACAAATCACTTTTGACAAGTTCCATTCTCCCTACACAATTTTGATCATTAATCCATTTTCCTGTGGTTATATAATACAAATAACATACAGGTTTCTTCTTTATATATGTAGCCTTTGAAAAAATATATTCGACAATTTTACTTTTTTCAATTATAGCCTCATTTCTTCGCATTTGTGGACTGTCTGAAAAGAAATCTTTTACTCCCGTTCCAAAGGTTCCCATATCACTATAGTCAAAATTTGATGATGTCTTTGCCTGTACAAAAGCAAAATTTATTTCAGATAATTTCTTATTAATCTCAAGCAAATCATCTATTTCCTCTTTTGATGTAATCAGCAATCCATTCACCAATATTGCTATTGCATCTATTCCACAATCATCACCATCTCCTATTGTAACATCTATCGGGTTAAAATTTTCTGAATACATTTGTTCTATAGCGCAATATGAAGAAAACATTTCAAATTGTTTGCTTTGATTTTTTTCAACTATATCCTGCGATTTTAAAAAAGAATCCATATAGCTCTGTACAATTCTATCCATAAATTATCCTTTCTCGTATGTTCACTAAGAATTACATTATTTTATCCACATAAGTCCTTTTCAATTATAGAAATTATAATACAAACGCCTACTTATAGCAACACGCCTCATTCTTCCTTCATATATTCAGATTCATCATTTCTGATTTTCAAATCAAAAATCGTCTCTTCAACAACACGTACACACTCATCTGTATTCTTCTTTATATCCTTTCCCTAGAATATAATGTACCCATAACAGTGGACACATGAATTAGTGTAGTACCTGATTCTCAGACACACTCACTAACCCTTCCCCTGTTTTTCAAACACCGTTCCTATGTGAACCCTGTTTCTTGGACACTACCTCTCAAATAGGATTCTAATCACAGAAATGGAGGATTTTCATGAGCAGAAAATTATTCACGGAGGAACAACAACAGTTACTTCGTCACCCCCTTACATCTATAGGGTTTTGACCGGAGTCTGACCCCCGACCTCTTTTTAGGTTAAAGAGAAAACTGCGCCACGGCCTTGACGGACCATCGCACAGCGATTTCGTTCAACTGAAAGTTGCTTTAAGGATACATCACTTCAAATTCTTCCAAGACGCAATCTCCCTTTTCATCGAAATCCAAACCAACGGCCTTATAGTCTAGAGTAAAAGTTCTCCGATGCACTTCGCACCATTTGTTCAAGCTGCGGTAATCTTCGCCCTCTTTGAAGCGTGGTCTGCGCTGACTTGATTGAACGAAATCGTTATTCTTCATACTCGCCATCATGCCGCCAGTCAGGTGCTTTAACGGTATGTGGAAGTGCATAATAATCAAACACTTCTGCCTCTACACCCAGAACATCTTTTATCCATTTCACTGACTTTGCTACATCTTCCTTCGTATTAAATCCTGGAATGTTCGGTGTTCTTATATGTAACCTATCAGCAGGAACAGTATCTTTAATTCTAAAAAGATTCTGCATAACTTTTTCATTATTTACCCCGGTGTATTCTTCGTAGATAAATCCGTCCATATCCTTGATATCAATGATCCATTCATCAATATCTTCCAAGAGTGGTTCCACACATCTCCACGGTACATTCAGAGAAGTCTCAACTCGCTTAACCCATCTGGGATTCATCAACTGACATACTTCATGTATAAATGCTGACTGCAGCAGAGGCTCACCACCACCAAATACTACACCTCCGCCGGTCATAAGATAATAAATTTCATCTTTCTTGAGCACCTCTAATAATTCTTTTGGCTTATATACAGCTCTTGGCGCACTTGAAAAAACATTATTTGTGTCATGGCATGAATTATTTATGCAATACTTACATTCCAATGGACAATCGAAGAAAGCAACAAGGGTGGAAACACCCTGACCATCCGTAGCCATCCTTAATCTTGAAACAGACATAATATCGCCAATCATGCTTCCACCTCCCATTCTGTTAATTTAAAATCCGGAATAACTCTATCCGCAGCAGGAATAGCTTCAAGCTTATCTCTCAAATATTCGGATTCCTGATCGCACTTAGCACAAGTTCCAGCACATGGTCCAATTGATGGACACTCTTCTGACTCAAACTCTATTCCGTTAGCTTTTGCCAATTCAATTCTTTGATTTCTCAGATATTCACAAATCTTTTTACCATCTATTCTGGCAGGAACCCTTTCTATTTCCTCCTTGGTTCCGTCATCCTCTTCCGGATAATCAGGTGACATAATCAATCCTAATGTACAAAAATTTCTATGTAACTCTGCCTTAAATTCTGTATCTAATTGATTCTTCTTTGATAAATCAATTCCATTAAACCCTTCTTCAATAGCCACATATGTATTTGAAGCAAAATCAAAATAATATCCACCATATAATTCTCCAATGCTATTCACTACAGTCGGCAATAATGCAGCATAATCAGCTTCCAGCTTCTGCATTACATCTTTCATAGTGGCATCCTTCTCTAAATTCAATAGATACTTATTGCTATCTATATAAAGAATTGATGTGAGCTTTGATAAATCCGATAACATATCATTATGTCCCTGGATCCGTCGCTTACCTTCAAAATTCCACGGAGAAACAGTACAAAGATGAAGGCTGTTAAATTCGTTCCTATCTTTAATAACATAGAATGGATATAAGCTTTCTGGATTACCATCCGTCAAAAATAAAATATCATCATGATATCGTAATTTTCTATTCAAATCATCAGTCACAGATTCCAATGCTTTGTATCGCTGGTCATCCACTCCAATTTTATCGTTTTCCATTCCAACCTGTTTATATGGGCTTACAAAACATTCATATTTATCCGTTACGGCTTTTCCTTCAAGGCAAACAACCAACAGCACATCTTTGAACACCTCCAATGCTGGATTGTCATGATTCAATATAAACACGGTATCAGTTATAATAACTCTCATGTGACAACCTCCTTACACTTTCCGTTTTCTTTATAATAAACAATGTGCTGTCCAAAAATACGGACTCCTAATATGTTTTTTGCGTATCAATGAGTTTGCCTGGGGTCTGACCCCTGACCTCTGTTTTTACTATTGATATTTTTATAAAAAGATTGGTATATTCCCATTGTTTGTAGAACATAATTATGCTATAATTATGTCAAAGAAAGGAGTGAATTATCATGCCACTTATTATGCCTATTAAAGATTTACGCAATACAACTGAGATTTCAAATATTGCACACAAGGTACAGGAGCCTATCTTTATTACCAAAAATGGCTATAGCGATTTGGTTGTGATGAGCAGTGAACTATATGATAAATTCGCAAGAATAAATCGCATCGACCAAGCAATCTTCGAATCCGAGCAGGAAATTGCTAACGGAGCAGAAGCAGTTGACGCAGAAATTGTTTTTGCAGAATTGGAGAAAAAACATTTTGGATAAATATAAGGTAAAGGTCAACCCCAGAGCGATCCGTGAATTAGATCACATTTACGAATATATCGCAAATGAAAAATTGTCCCCTGAAAATGCCAAGAGACAAGTTGATCGAATTAAGAAAGCTGTTTTAAGCCTGGATACCTTTCCACAATCCCGCCAAGAGCGAAGCGAAGGCAAATATGCCGGAAAAGGTTACAGACAGTTACTGATTGATAACTATATCACTATTTTTCGCATTGATGAGCCGCAAAAAAACGTTTATGTGGTAACCATACAGTATCAGGGACGGAATCTGTAAAGAAGGGGCTGTCGCACTAACGTGCGGCAGCTCATTTTATATATCCAACACAAAACGCC
>ERZ773241.1789-NODE-1789-length-19298-cov-3.842800_pt1 | contig 19298 bp, 15 predicted proteins | sample MGYA00580989_ERZ773241 | MGnify/ENA primary metagenome ERZ773241 (study PRJEB29015, sample SAMEA2737804) | human gut metagenome | biome: human gut; feature: human-associated habitat; material: faeces | place: China | collected 2012 ... | reverse complement strand
GGAGTCGAAAATCGGATGGAAATCTCCGTAAGGGCCGCTCATCGTTACCTTGTCACCCGGTTTCAAGGTGAAGATGTAAGAGGAAGCGATACCCGGCATCACATCCATGAAGCCCGGGCCCTGGTCTTTCGGCTTGAAAGGCGGAGTGGCGATACGTACCGTCAGCATGATGCGGTCGCCCTCTGCAGGATAGTTAGCCATGGAGTAGGCACGGATGGTTTCTTCATCGTTACGGCATTTCAGGCCGAGCAGACCGAATTTCTCCCATGCAGGCAGATACTCCTCGCCGATAAGGGACTTGTCGATGTCCTTGTCGTAATCCATGGAGAATTTAGGAATCTTAATCTGCGCATAAGAACCGGGGATGAAGTCCATGTGCTCGCCCTTGGGCAATGCCACGATAAACTCTTTGATAAACGTAGCCACGTTCTTGTTGGAGATAACCTCGCACTCCCACTCTTTGACGCCGAGTACGGACTCGTCGATTTTGATGCCCATGTCGCCCTTCACCTTCACCTGGCAGCCCAGACGCCAGTGGTCCTGAACCTGCTTACGGCTGAAGTGAGGTATTTCGGAAGGCAGAATCTCGCCGCCGCCCTCTACAACCTGGCATTTGCACTGTCCGCAAGAGCCCTTGCCACCGCAAGCAGAGGAAAGGAAGATGCCGTTGACAGACAGCGTATTCAGCAGCGTCGAACCGGAAGCGACTTCCAGTTCCTTTTCGCCGTTGATAGTCAATTTCACATTACCGGATGGAACCAAGAAATTCTTGGCTACCAACAGAATAACCACAAGCAGCAGAACAACCACGAGGAATACTCCAATGCTTGCTAATATCAAATTCATATCCATTGTCTTATTCCTTTCTTTTAGATGTTCAAACCAGAGAAACACATGAATGCCATTGCCATCAGACCTACCGTGATGAAGGTAATGCCCAGGCCTTTCAGCGGAGCAGGTACATCAGAGTAAGCCATCTTCTCGCGGATGGCAGCCAGACCCACGATGGCCAGCAACCAGCCGATACCCGAACCCAGTGCATAGGAAACGGCATCGGCAACGCCACCGATAAATTTAGGATCGCTCTCGCCCACGTTGATGCGCTGCTGCATGAAGAGTGACGCACCCATAATGGCACAGTTCACGGCAATCAGCGGCAGGAAGATACCCAGTGAAGCGTAGAGCGAAGGGCTGAAACGTTCCACAATCATCTCCACCAACTGCACGATAGCGGCAATCACGGCAATAAAAAGAATAAAGCTCAGGAAGCTGAGGTCGACGCCTTCAATGATGGCATCGGGACCCAGCACTTTCGTTTGCAACAAGTAGTTGACCGGCAGCGTCACCACCAACACGAAAGTTACGGCGATACCCAGTCCTACGGCAGTCTTTACATTCTTTGATACGGCCAGATAAGAGCACATACCGAGGAAGAATGCAAATATCATATTGTCCACAAAAATGGAGCGGACGAATAAACTTAATAAATGTTCCATAATTCTTTTAATTAAGAACTAAGAATTAAGAATCAAGAATCTCCATACAGTGACGGCACAATCTTCATTCCTCATTCCTCATTCTTCATTTATATTACTTTTCCTGCAATTCTTTATGGCGTGCGCGTTGATACCAGATAATGCAGGCACAGAGAATCAGTGCCATGGGCGGCATCAGCATCAAGCCGTTGTTTACATAACCGATCTTCTGCAAAGGCTCGTAGTTCAGGATGTTGAAACCGAGCAACGTGCCCGAACCCAGCAACTCGCGGAAGAAAGCCACGATCACCAGGATCAGGCCGTACCCCAGGCCGTTGCCGATACCGTCGAGCAGCGACGCCCACGGTTTGTTGGCCAGTGCAAAAGCCTCGATACGTCCCATGACGATACAGTTGGTGATGATAAGGCCGACATAGACCGACAACTGCTTCGACACCTCGTAGACATAGGCTTTGAGCACCTGGTCGACCAGGATTACCAGCGCGGCGATGACCACCAGCTGCACGATGATGCGGATGCGCGAAGGCACGCCGTTGCGCAGCAGCGACATCACCAGATTCGAGAAACCCGTGACGACGGTCACCGAAAGCGCCATGACGATAGCGGGCTTGAGCTGCACGGTGACGGCCAGCGCCGAACAGATACCCAGGATCTGCACGATGACCGGGTTGTTCGCGGAGAACGGCCCCGTCAGGAACTTCCTGTTCTTAGCCGAAAACAAAGGCTCTTTTTCTTGCTTACTCATTGTTTTCTACGTTTTCTTGGTTAGACTCTTCCCGCACGGGGGCAAATACGATCGCCTCGATTGCGGCCTTGCGCTTGGCTTCGAGCAACGGCAGGTAGTGGTGCAGGCTGTTGTAAAGCATCGCCGTCACGCCGTCCGAAGTCTTCGTACCGCCCGAAATGGCGTCCACTTCGTGCTCGGGATCCTGTGCGCCGCCCTTACGCAGCTTCACGGAAACGAACTCGTCGCCCTTGAAGATTTTCTTGCCGACGAACAGCGCCTGGTATTTCGGCGTGGCGATCTCGGCACCCAGGCCCGGGGTCTCGCCCTTGTGGGCCATGATGATACCGGCCATCGTGTCCATATCCTTTTCGAGCGCCACATAGCCCCAGACCGGGCCCCAGAGACCGGTACCCGTAACCGGGATCACCACACGGCCGTCCTTGGCCTCGAACACGGGGAATTTGCCGTCGTCGAAAGCGCCCTGCAAGTCCTTAAGTAGTTCGAATACGTCCTGTCCCTCGACCTTCTCGCCCCGGGCGTCGACGACGTAGGCGTCGATGAAGGTATCGTAATCCTGATCCTGCGCCGAGAGCGACGAGAGGATCGAGGATTTCTTTTCGTTCAGCTCGTTGGCATACTGGCGCTTCTGGAGCGAGAGTGCCGCCACGGCGAGCAGCGTCGCCACGATCACGACCATCACGGTCGAATACATTATAATATATGCGTTGCCGTTCTTGTCGCTCAGCATCCCCTTCTTCTTCGCGTCCTCGATCTCGACGAACGCCGAAGCGGGAGCCGCGCAAACGGGGCACGTTTCGGGAGCGGCCTTCCCTTCGTGGATATAGCCGCAGACTGTGCATTTGAATTTTTTCGTTGCCATATATCTCCCCTATTTCGCCAGTTTAACACGTTTCTTTCTGCGCGAGATGTTCGCCTCGACCACGTAGTAGTCCACCAGCGGAGCCAGCGCATTCATAAAGAGGATCGACAGCATCATGCCCTCGGGATAGGCCGGGTTGACCACGCGGATCAGCACTGCCAGCGCACCGGTCAGCAGCCCCACGATATACTTGCCCGTATTGGTCTGGGCCGAGGTCACGGGGTCGGTGGCCATGAAGACGGCACCGAATGCGAAACCGCCGATGATCAGGTGGTACCATGCCGGATAGGTCGTCACACCGATCGCCTGGAAGAAATAGCCCATCGCCAGCCCGCCGACGAATACCGAAACCATCGTGCGCCACGAAGCGACGCCCGTGAACAAGAGGATCGCGGCGCCCAGGAGGATCGCCAGCGTCGAGGTCTCGCCGATACACCCCGGAATGAAACCGAGGAAGGCATCCATGGCCGAGTAGCCCATCTGGCCCGTGGTGCTCAGGTTTTCGAGTGCCGTGGCGCCCGAGAAGCCGTCCACCACGCCCTCGCCCGAGGAGAGCCCTGCGATCCACACCGTAGCGCCCGACATCGAGGGCGTATAGGCGAAGAACGCGAAGGCGCGGGCCAGCAGCGCGGGGTTGAAGACGTTCATACCCGTACCGCCGAACACCTCCTTGCCGAAGATGACCGAGAAGGCCGTGGCCAGCGCCACCATCCACAGCGGGATGTCCACCGGCATGATCATCGGGATCAGCAGACCCGTCACGAGGAAACCTTCGTTGACCTCGTGGCCGCGGGCCTGTGCGAAGGCGAACTCGATGCCCAGGCCGACGACGTACGAAACGACGATGATGGGCAGCACCTTCAGGAACCCGAACCAGAGCGAAGCCCAGAATTCGGGCTGTACGCCCTGCGAGAGGAAATGCAGGTAACCCGTGTTATAGAACCCGAACAGGAGCGCCGGCATCAGGGCGACGACCACCATGATCATCGTACGCTTCATGTCGTTGCAGTCGCGTATGTGCGCGCCCTTCTGCGTCGTGGTGTTCGGTACGAACAGGAATGTCTCGAACGCATCGAACGTCGACTCCAGGAAGCCCAGCTTGCCACCCTTGGTGAACGTGGGCTTGATCTTATCTACCAAATTGCGTAATGCGCTCATCGTTATGCCTCCTTAATCATTAAGTTAATACCGTCGCGGATGATCTGCTGTATCTCGATCTTCGAGGGGTCTACGAATTCGCACAGGGCGAAATCCTCCTCCACGACCTCGTAGATGCCGAGGTTCTCCATCTTGTCGATGTCGCCGGCAAGGCAGGCCTTCAGCAGGTACATCGGGTAAATGTCCATCGGCAGGTACTGCTCGTAGAGCCCCGTCACGACGAACGGGCGCTCGCCGCCGTTCATGTTGGTGTCGAGGTCGTAGGCCTTCTTCGGGCAGAGCCACGAGAAATAGGAGCGCGATACGGAGAACTTGTTGAAACGGGGCATCGCCCAGCCCAGCAGCTCGTACTTGTCGCCCTCGGGGATCACCGTGAGCTGATTGGCATAGAAACCGAGGAAGCCGTCGGCCGGAGTCTTCGTGCCGGTGAGCACGTTGCCCGAGATGATGCGTACATGGTCGCCCTCCTTTTGGGGTTTCACGTTGCCCCGGAGGATCGAATCGACCCTGGCGCCCGCGACGACGCGGCAGTACTGCGGTTTTTCGATCTCAGAGCCGGCTACGGCGATGATCTTCGTCATGTCGACGCGGCCTTCGTTGAACAGGCGGCCGATGATGGCCAGATCCTGGATATTGACCGTCCACACGACGTCGCCCTTGTTCACGGGGTCGATGTGGTGGATCTGAACGCCGACATTGCCCACGGGATGCTTGCCCGCGAAGGTGTGCAGCTCGGCACCCTTGAGCATGGGCATCTGCCCCTCGGCCTTGGCACGCACCGAGAGGTGCACTTTGCCCGGCGTGAGCCGGCGCATCACCTCGATGCCGGCCTGGAGGTTCTTCTGCTCGTTGCAGAGCACGAAGTTGTAATCCGGGGCCAGCGGCGCGGAGTCGAAGGCGGAAATGAAAACGGCCTTCGGCGTGTCGTTCGGGTCGGCGATGATGCCATAGGGCCGCTGCACGATCATCGGCCAAAGGCCCGAACGGAGCAGCAGTTCAACAATCTCCTCGCGGGACGCTTTCTGGAGGTCGGGCTTGGCGAACTCCTCGTAGCTCTGCGTGGCATCCGGCGTTACGGTTACGGAGAGCACCTTGCGCTTCTCCCCGCGGTTGACGGCAGCAACCGTCCCGCTGACAGGCGACGTGAAGAGGACACGCTCGCTGTACTTGTTGAAGAACAGCGGCGTACCGGCTTTCACCTCATCGCCTACCTTAACCAGCAACTTGGGAGTCACGCCTTCGAAATCGAGCGGCGAGAGGGCATACTCCGAAGCCTGCGGCGCGTCGGCCAGAGACTCCTGGGCCTTTCCCCGGAGATTGATGTCGAGACCCTTGCGTAGTGTAATGATTTTCGACATGGTTAAAGATTTTGATTGTTATGTTTGGATATTTTTGGGTTAAATTTCGGGCCGGTTTTTGTTGTTAGCCTGCTAACAGCATAATTCGCGTGCGAAAGTACGAATTTTTTCCGAAAAATCCGTATGCATTATCTATTATTTTTTAATTTACTTAAAATTTGTACTTTTGTCGCAATGACCTCCCAATTCGTCAACATACACACCCACCGCCCGACAGGCCGGGGCATCGAGCTCCGCACCGCCGGCATCCACCCGTGGGATGCAGACAAAGAGAACATCGCCGCACTCGGCACGCTCCCGGCGGACGTACAGGCCATCGGCGAGACGGGGCTCGACTACGCCCGCGGCGCCGGGCGGCAGCGCCAGCTGGCCGCCTTCCGCGCCCAGCTGGCACTGGCGCGCGACCGGCAACTGCCCGTAGTGCTGCACTGCGTCAGGGCCTTCGAGCCCGTCATGCTGGAACTGGCCGCCCGCGAGCCCCGTGCCGTCATATTCCACGGGTTCATCGGCTCGCCCGAGCAGGCACGCCGCGCACTGGAGAAAGGCTACTACCTCTCGTTCGGCGTGCGGACGTTCTCGTCGCCCAAGACCCTGGAAGCGCTGCGCGAAACGCCCCCCGGGCAGCTCTTCCTCGAAACCGACGACAGCGACACCGGCATCGAGGAGGTCTACGCGCACGCGGCAGCGGTGAGAGGCACCACCGTCGAAGCCCTGAAACGGGCGACGACCGAAAATTACGAACGAATATTCGCCCCGCAAAATGGATAACTGGCTTGAACGCACCGAGCTGCTGCTCGGCAAGGAAAAACTCGACCTGCTCCGGCAGGCGCACGTGCTCGTCGTGGGACTGGGCGGCGTAGGCGCCTATGCCGCCGAAATGATCGCCCGGGCGGGCGTGGGACACATGACCATCGCCGACGCCGACACCGTGGCGCCGAGCAACATCAACCGCCAGCTGGTGGCCCTGCATTCGACCGTAGGCCGGCAGAAGGCCGAGGTGCTCGCCGACCGGCTGCGGGACATCAACCCCGCGATCGGGCTGACCGTCGTCAACCGCTACATCCGGGACGAGGAGACCTACACGCTGCTCGACGCCGCCGCATACGATTTCGTGGTGGACGCCATCGACACCCTCTCGCCCAAGCTGGCGCTGATAAAGGGCGCCCTCGACCGTTCGCTGCCGCTGGTCAGCTCGATGGGCGCCGGCGCCAAGACCGACCCCACGAAGATGGAGATCGCCGACATCTCGAAGACCCACCACTGCCCCCTGGCGCACATGCTCCGCAAGCGGCTGCACAAACTGGGCGTCCGCAGCGGCTTCAAGGCGGTATTCTCGCCCGAGGCCACGCGCGAGGGGGCGATGATCCTCTGCGACGAACAGAACAAGAAGTCGAACGTCGGCACGATCTCCTACATCCCGGCACTGTTCGGCATCGGCTGCGCCTCGGTGGCGATCCGCACGCTGATCGGGGAAATGGACTGACAACGAAACCATAAACACATACGCCAATGAAACCGAACATCGTATTTCTGGACGAGTACACCCTCGGGGGTGCCGACCTGACCCGCCTGCACGAGCTGGGCCGGTACACGGGTTACAGCACGACCGCGCCGGACGAGGTCGCGGATCGCTGCCGCGATGCCGAAATCGTCATCACCAACAAAGTCGTGATGCGCCGCCAGACGCTCGCCGCACTCCCCGGGCTGCGCCTAATCTGCATAGCCGCCACGGGCATGAACAACATCGACCTCGACGCCGCGGCCGAGCTGGGCATCGCCGTCAGGAACGCCGCGGGCTACTCGACGCACTCCGTAGCCGAAACCACCCTCGGGGCGGCCATCGCCCTGCGGCGGCACATCGTCTACTACGACCGCTATGTCAAGAGCGGCGCTTACTCGGCCGCCGGGCAGCAGTTCCACTTCGCCAAACCCACGCACCAGCTCTACGGCTCGAAGTGGGGCATCGTGGGGCTCGGCGCCATCGGGCACGAAGTGGCGCGGCTCGCCGCGGCCTTCGGCTGCGAGGTACGCTACACCTCGACTTCGGGCGCCGTGCGCGAAGAGCCCTACCCCGCCGTGTCGCTTCCCGAACTGCTGGGCTGGGCGGACACGGTCTCGGTGCACGCGCCGCTGAACGACCACACGCGGGGGCTGATCGGCGCCCCGGAGCTGGCCGTGATGAAGCAATCGGCCATCCTCGTGAACGTCGCCCGCGGCGGGATCGTCGACGAGGCGGCACTGGCCGAAGCCCTCGACCGGGGATCGGTCGCAGGCGCCGCGCTCGACGTATTCTCGCGCGAGCCGCTGGCCGCGGATAACCCGCTGCTGGGCATCCGCGAACCCGACCGGCTGCTGCTCTCGCCCCACAACGCATGGTCGCCGCGCGAAGCCATCGACGTGCTGGTAGGCTGCATCGCGGAGAATATCGAAGAATTCTGCAAGGCCCGATAGCCATGGAAGGAATGGAAACGGCAAGCCCCGGCGCCGCAACGGCCGCCCCGACGCCGGACGAACGCCGGCAGCGGGTTTTCGACTGGCTCGACGCCCGCGGCATCGCCTACACGTGGTACGAACACCCCGAGGCACCGACCATCGAGGCCGCACGCCGCTACTGGCGCGACGACGGATCGAAGCACTGCAAGAACCTCTTTTTCCGCAACCACAAAGGCAACCGCCACTACCTCGTATGTTTCGACTGCGAACGGAACCTGGCCATCCACGACCTGGAACACCGCCTGAGGCAGGGCAAACTGTCGTTCGCTTCGGAGCAGCGCATGGAGCGCTGGCTGGGGTTGCGTCCCGGTTCGGTGTCGCCCTTCGGGCTGATCAACGACCCGGCCAGGCACGTGCACCTGTTCCTCGACGCCAGCCTGCAACGGCTGCCGGCCTACTCGTTCCACCCCAACGACAACCGGGCGACGGTGGTGATCTCCCGTGAGGAGTTCCTGCGTTACCTGGCGGCTGTAGGCAACACCTACGAATTCATCGAGCTCTACTGACCCGCCCATGCGGTATATCGAAACCAAAACGATCCTCTCGAAGCTGCGGACGGCCGATCGGTGGTTCGGCATCGCCTACAACATGAACCTCTACCGGGGATGCCAGCACGGGTGCATCTACTGCGACACGCGCAGCGACTGCTACGGGATCGGGGACATTGCGCAGATAGCCGTGAAGCGCAACGCACTGGAATTGCTGTCCGCCGAGCTGCGTGCCCGGCGGAAAAAACGCGCCACGATCGGCACGGGGTCGATGAACGACCCCTACATGCCCGTCGAGCGCGAGCTGCGGCTGACACGCCGGGCACTGGGCATGATCGCCGACGAGCGTTTCCCGGTGCATGTCATCACCAAGAGCTCCCTGGCGGAGCGCGACGCCGACATCCTGCAGGAAATTTCCGCCACCTACGCGGCGGTGAGTTTCACCGTGACCTGTGCCGACGACGCGCTCAGCGTCCGCACGGAACCCGGCGCCCCGGCCTCTTCGGAGCGGTTCCGCGCAATGGCGGCACTGGCTGCCAAGGGCATTTATACGGGTGTCACGATGATGCCGCTGCTGCCGCTGATCAACGACACGCGGGAAAATGTCGAAGCCATCGTCCGCCGGGCGAAGGACGCGGGGGCGTCGTATATCCTCCCGATGTTCGGCGTGACGCTCCGCAGCGGGTCGAGGGAGCATTTCCATGCCGCCCTGGAGCGCGGGTTCCCCGGGCTGAAAGCACGTTACGAAGCCTGTTTCGGCAACCGCTACGAATGCTTCGGCCCGAACTGCCCGGCGCTGGACGACACGTTCCGCAACCTGTGCGCAAAGCTGGGCATAGCCACCCGGATGGAGTTCTACCGGCCTGCATCTGCGCAGCAGCAAACGCTCTTTTAATTCCCGGAATTTGCCACGCTCCAAATAAGGGTTTATCCCGACACATCGCCCCTAACGAAAAACACCCCGGAATCGACATTCCGGGGTGTTTTATTGAAAAGGCAGGCTATTTCATCTCCACGAGCGCCTTGCCGGTCATTTCGGCGGGCTGCTCCAGCCCCATCAACTTGAGCACCGTCGGTGCGACGTCGGCCAGGATGCCGTCGTGCACCGACTTCACGCGGTCGGAAACGACCACGATGGGCACGGGGTTGAGCGAATGCGCCGTATTGGGCGTACCGTCGGCATTGACAGCGTTGTCGGCATTGCCGTGGTCGGCGATCATGACGACCTCGTAACCGTTCTCCTTAGCAGCCTCGACAACTTTGGCGACGCACCCGTCGACGGCCTTCACGGCCTTCACGATGGCATCGTAGACGCCCGTATGGCCGACCATGTCGCCGTTGGCGAAATTCAGGCAGATAAAGTCGAACTTCCGCTCGCCGAGCGCAGCAACCAGTTTATCAGCGACTTCCGGGGCGCTCATCTCGGGTTGCAGGTCGTAGGTAGCCACCTTGGGCGACGCGACGAGGATGCGGTCTTCGCCCGCGAACTCCGCCTCGCGGCCGCCGTTCAGGAAGAACGTCACGTGGGCATATTTCTCGGTCTCGGCGATGCGCAGCTGCCGCAAGCCCTGCTTCGAAACGAACTCGCCGATGGTGTTGGGCACGTTCTCCTTGTCGAAGAGGATGTGCAGCCCCGTGAACTTGGCATCGTAGGGGGTCATGCAGCAATAGTAGAGGGGCATGGTGTGCATCCCCTCGGCGGGCATGTCCTCCTGCGTCAGCACGATGGTCAGCTCCTTGGCGCGGTCGTTGCGGTAGTTGAAAAAGACCACCACGTCGTTGGGGCGGATCATGCCGACGGGCTGCCCGTTCTCGTCGATGCGCACGAAAGGCTTGATGAACTCGTCCGTAACGCCCTCGTCATAGGATTTCTGGACGGCTTCGACCATGTCCGACGAACGCTCGCCGATGCCGCTGACCAGCGCGTCGTAGGCGACCTTGACACGTTCCCAGCGCTTGTCGCGATCCATCGCGTAGTAGCGCCCGATCACCGTGGCGATCTTGCCCGTCGTGGCTGCGAGGTGCTTTTCGAGGTCGGCGACGAACCCCTTGCCGCTGTGCGGGTCGGTGTCGCGGCCGTCCATGAAGCAGTGCACGAAGGTATTTTCGAGGCCGTAGGCCGCCGAGATGTCGCACAGCTTGAAAAGGTGCTCGAGCGACGAGTGCACGCCGCCGTCCGACACGAGGCCCATGAAATGCATGTTCACGCCGTTCTTTTTGGCATGTTCGAACGCTGCCTTGACCTCGGGGTTCTCCAGGATCGAATTGTCGCGGCAGGCGCGGTTGATCTTCACCAGATCCTGGTAGACCACGCGGCCGGCGCCGATATTGAGGTGCCCGACCTCCGAGTTGCCCATCTGGCCGTCGGGCAGGCCGACGTTCTCGCCGTCGGTGCGCAGCTCGGCATGGGGATATTTCGCCGTCATGGCCGAGATATATTCGGGATGGACGGTCGAAATGACATCGGCCTTGTCGTGGCGGCCGTTGCCCCAGCCGTCGAGGATCATCAGTAATACCTTGTTATTCATAATTATCCGGTTTTTAACTATTCTTTTACTTTACCTGGGCCATAATCAGCTCCACGGCCTTGTCGATGGCGGCCTGCAGCCCGTCGGGGTTCTTGCCACCCGCCGTGGCGAAGAACGCCTGTCCGCCGCCGCCGCCCTGCATCAGTTTCGCAGCCTCGCGCACCACGGCACCGGCGTTCACGCCCTGGGCCGTGATCTCGTCGCCGAGCATCACCGTCAGCATGGGTTTGCCGTCGTTGACCGACCCCTGCACGAACACCAGTTTCGGGGAGCGGGCACGCAGGTTGTAGGCCAGGTCTTTGACGAACTCGGGCGTACGGTCGGTCTGCGTGGCGATGAGCTGCACCCCGTGGCGCTCGGGCGTCGAGGAGATGATCTTCTCGGCCCACTGTGCGACCTGCTCGCGGCGCATGGCCTCGACCTCCTTCGAAAGCGTCTCGTTGCTCTCGAACATCTTCTTTACGGCCTGCAGCACCTGCGGGTTGTGGAGGTATTCGCTGATGTCGCGCATCGTATCCTCGGCGGCGTAGATGATCTTCTCGGCCTGTTCGCCCGTGACGGCTTCGATGCGGCGCACGCCGGCCGAGATGGCGCTCTCGGTCAGTATCTTGAAGAACCCGATGTTACCCGTGGCGCTGGTGTGCGTGCCGCCGCAGAGCTCGACCGACGTACCGAAGCGCACCATGCGCACCTTGTCGCCGTACTTCTCGCCGAAGAGCATCATGGCACCGCATTTTTCGGCCTCCTCCTTGGTGGCCTCGCGGTTCTCCTCCAACGGATAGTTGGCGCGGACGGCGCGGTTGACGAGCATCTCGACCTGGCGCAGCTCGGCGGGGGTCATCTTCTGGAAATGCGAAAAGTCGAAGCGCAGGATCTCGGGCGTCACCATCGAACCCTTTTGTTCGACGTGCGATCCCAGCACCTTGCGCAGCGCCTCGTGCATGAGGTGCGTCGCGGTGTGGTTGTTGGCCGCGGCCTGGCGTTTGGCAGCGTCAACGACGGCCGTGAACTCGGCCGCAGGGTTTTCGGGAAGCTCCTTGACGATATGGATAATCAGTCCGTTTTCCTTTTCGGTAGCCACGACGGCGATGCGCTCGTTGGCATTCTCGATATAGCCGATGTCACCGATCTGGCCGCCCGAATTGCCGTAAAACGGCGTGCGGTCGAAGACCAGCTGGTAGGAGGTCTTGCCTTTGGAGGTCACGCGGCGGTAACGGGCGATCTTCACCCGCTCGGTCAGCGTGTCGTAGCCCGTGAAGACGCTCTCGCGAATGGGGAACAACTCCACCCAGTCGTCGGTATCGACGGCCGCGGCGTTGCGCGAACGCTCCTTCTGTGCCTGCAACTCGGTTTCAAAGGCTGCCAGGTCGACGCCGACGCCCTGTTCGCGGGCGATGAGCTCCGTCAGGTCGATCGGGAACCCGAACGTATCGTAAAGTTCGAAGGCGTCCTTGCCCGAGATCAGCTCGCGCCCTTCCCTGCGGGTCTTTTCGACCACGCCGTCCAGCAGGCTGATGCCCGTGGCCAGCGTACGCAGGAACGAGGCCTCCTCCTCCTCGATGACCTTTTCGATCAGCGCCTGCTGGGCCTTCAGCTCGGGGAACTGGCCGCCCATCTGCTCCACCAGTCCGGGAACCAGCCGGCAGATCGTAGGCTCCGTAAAGCCGAGGTAGGTATAGCCGTAGCGCACGGCGCGGCGCAGGATGCGGCGGATGACGTAGCCGGCCTTGACGTTCGACGGCAGCTGCCCGTCGGCGATCGAGAAGGCGATGGCACGCAGGTGGTCGGCGATGACGCGCATCGCCACGTCGCACTTCGCGTCGGCGCCGTAGGTCTTGCCCGAAAGCTGCGAAATACGCTGGATCGTAGGCTGGAACACGTCGGTGTCGTAGTTCGATTTCTTGCCCTGGAGGATCATGCAGAGGCGCTCGAAGCCCATGCCGGTATCGACGTTGCGCGCCGGAAGCTCCTCCAGCGAGCCGTTGGCCTTGCGGTTGAACTGCATGAACACGAGGTTCCAAATTTCCATGTAGCGGTCGCCGTCTTCGTCGGGGCTTCCGGGAGGGCCTCCGGCAACGGAGGGGCCGTGGTCATAGAAAATTTCGGAGCAAGGACCGCAGGGGCCGGTATCGCCCATCATCCAGAAGTTGTCGGAAGCGAAACGAGCGCCCTTGTTGTCGCCGATACGAACGATTCTATCGGCAGGGATACCGACTTCCTTATTCCAGATGTTGTAAGCCTCGTCGTCCTCGGCGTACACAGTCACCCAGAGTTTTTCAGGCGGGAGTTTGAAGTGTTCGGTAAGAAGCTCCCAGGCATTCTTGATGGCATCACGCTTGAAGTAATCTCCGAAGCTGAAGTTGCCAAGCATTTCAAAGAATGTGTGATGGCGAGCGGTATAGCCTACGTTTTCCAAGTCATTGTGCTTGCCGCCGGCACGAACACATTTCTGACTGGTCGTCGCACGTGTGTAGGGACGCTTGTCAAAGCCAAGGTAAACATCCTTGAACTGGTTCATACCTGCGTTGGTAAACAGCAATGTGGGGTCGTCACCGGGGACTACCGGGCTGGAAGCGACGATAGTGTGTCCCTTGGACTCCATGAACTTCAGAAACGTAGATCGTATTTCTGATGCAGTGAACATTTATATTTTCTCAAAGTAAGCTGCCGAAACAGCAATGTGTAACCGCGGTATTTTAGCAGATGGCTCTCTGCATCCGCCTTTTTAGACCGCAGATTTCCACGGTAAAACAATAAAGCCTGAACACCTTTTTACCAGTGTCCAGGCTAACTTTTTGTCCTCAATTTCTAAAAGAAACTGCTTTGTTTTTCAGCATTAAACGATACGGGAATAGCGGCGAACTCTTTCGTCTTCACGCAGGTAACGGTCGAAGTTCATCGCTACGGCTCTCACCAGCAGTTTGCCCTTCGGTCGGGTTCCAGGCGAACCAGACCTTCAGCCTCGAAGTGTTTGAGATTGTTCAGTTCAAAGTCAAAGTATTCATTGAAGTTAATGTCAAATTTTTTCTCGATGTCGGCCTTAACAACTTTGAACTGGCACATCAGTTCCATAATGACTTTGGCACGCAGACGGTCATCGTCATTTAAGAGGTAGCCGCGGTTGGTGGCTAAGTTACCGCTGCGGATGGCTGCGTAATAACTTTCCAAGTCGCGCGGATTGGCGGCATAGCAGCCGTTGACTTTGCTAATAGAAGAAACGCCGAGCGCAACCATGTCGCACTCCGGCTTAGTGGAATAACCTTGGAAGTTTCTCTGCAGCGTACCGTTTTCCTGAGCCTTGGCGAGTTCGTCGGTGACCTTGGCGAAGTGGTCCATACCGATGAAGTGATAGCCGTTGGCGCTCAAACGCTTGATAGCATCCATCATGATGCCGACTTTTTCCGGCGTGCTCGGAAGGTCTTCGGCATTGATGCGTCTCTGCGGTTTAAAGTGTTCGGGCAGATGAGCAAAGTGATAGAGCGCGATACGATCCGGAGAAAGTTCGATCACTTTGTCCAGAGTCATTTCAAAGGTTTTGCGGGACTGGAAAGGAAGACCGTAAATTAAGTCCATATTGATGGACTTAAAGCCGTTGGCACGAGCTGCATCAAGAACGGCTTTCGTCATTTCGAAAGGCTGGACACGGTTCACGGCAATCTGAACGCGATTATCGAAATCCTGAACGCCGATACTCATCCGGTTGAAACCGGCTTTGGCCAAAACTTCAACCTTGTCGACAGGGGTCGAACGAGGATCGACTTCAATGGAAATTTCTGCATCCGGCGCCAGCGCGAAGTGAGAACGGATAATGTCCATCACCTGGAAAATTTCTTCATTGTTCAGGAAGGTCGGGGAGCCGCCGCCAAAGTGAAGCTGCACCACTTCCTTATTGCCGCCGATCTCGGCAGAAACGAGTTCACATTCTTTGCTTAAAACTTCCAAATACTCTTTGGATCGACAGTGATCTTTCGTGACTTCTTTGTTGCAGCCGCAGAAGAAGCAGACATTCGCACAGAAAGGAATGTGAACATACAGGGATAGATCTGCCGTATTTTCACCGGTCCCTCTCGCATTAAGGACTTTCTTAAAATCTTCGGCGCCGAATTCCTTTGTAAATCTGTCCGCAGTGGGATAAGAAGTGTATCTCGGGCCCGGAACATCGAACCTTTGGAGCAGCTCCAGATCCGGGAATTCAACGTTCAGCTTTCCTTGTGTTTCCATCAGGGTTCCTTTTTAAAAGATCTTTTGATTTTTCTAGGTTCTGTTATTATTTTTCCAACAGGCGAAATTATCTCAAATCATCAAAGGCCGCACAGCTTTTTTGCCTCTTATAACAGTATTTAGAGAAAATGGCTTCTAATTTCACGCAATCCTTATCGGCAAATCGCACCGGCTGTGCCGGCTGCTACCTCAGGCATCTTTGCCTGTCCGCCGATCTGAATGACGCAGAAACAGAAATTTTTTCCTCTCATATCGTCTCCCAAAGAAGAGTTCCAAAGGGTGAAGTACTGTTTAGAGCCGGCGCCCCCCTTGATGCGCTTTTCGTCACCCGACTCGGTTCATTTAAAAGTTCGGTCCTCACCGAAAACGGCAGCGAACAAGTCACCGATTTCCACATGAGCGGAGAGGTACTCGGCGCCGAAGCGATCCCAACCGAATATCACACCTGCACCGTCACGGCCCTCGAGGACAGTGAAATCTGTTCCTTGCGCTATCGCGAACTCGAAGCACTTTGCGACCGAGATCCGAAAATCTCGCGCCAATTCCGTCTTCTGCTCGGAAGAAAAATTGTCGCGGCGCATCAAAACCTGCTCATCCTCGGCTGCACCAACTCAACACAGCTGCTGGCTTCTTTCCTGCTGAACCTTGCAAGAAAGTTCGAAGCCCGAGGATTCTCAAAAAGCGAGTTCGTCCTAAGAATGACTCGAGGCGAACTCGGCAGTTTCTTGGGCCTCAAGCTCGAGACCGTCAGCAGGACGCTCACCCACTTTGATGAATTGAACCTGATTGAAATTAACCAGAGACACGTTCGCATCATCAACCTGGAAGGGCTTAAAGCCGTCGCCAAAGAATCGGGGCGCGCCAAGAGAAAAACATTACAAGAGTGATGCTAAGGCTTCGTGCTTAACGCTTCATGAAACTCAAATCTTGAAAATCAAAAAAACGACTATTGCATTTGTCGCCGGTTCTTTTGAATTAATTTTGCGCAATTCTTGAAATAGATGACTTGTTTTTCTCAATTAAATAGAAATAATCGAGAAATTATGCTCCATAACCCTGATAAAAGTGAGAATACGTGGTCAATTTTCTGTTTTTAGCCTTATTTTTCCATAGAATTCTAAAAAGGCAGTTAACTCTGCCCGATAACCACAAACGAGAAAGGTAGAAAATGACTATCAAAATTACTAGACGTTCTGTCTGTACCCTTGGAGCAGCAGCTTTAGGCTGCGCAGCATTCCCTTCTTTCGCCGCTGAAGATCCGATCCGTATTATTGTCCCCTATCCTCCCGGAGGTCCTTTGGACGTCACAGCCCGTGCCGTCGCTGAAGAAGCCCGTCATGACCTGGGCAATATCATTGTTGAAAACAAGCCGGGTGCCGGCGGCAACATCGGTGTGGACTACGTTGCAAAACAGGCTCCGGACGGAAAGACAATCGTCATGGGCGCCTTAGCAACGCACGCTGTGAACCCCAACCTTTTCAGCAAACTGCCCTACGATCCAATCAAGGACTTCACTCCGATTACGCTGATCGCTCAGACACCGAACGTACTGGTCATTACACCTGAATTCTCCCAGAAAACCGGCATCAAGACTGTTAAAGATTTGGTCGCGTACGCCAAGAAGAACCCGGATGCTATTAACTATGCCTCCGGCGGCAACGGTTCCGCAGGTCATATGTCAGGCGAGCTTTTAAAGAACGCCACCGGCATCAAGATCGTCCACATTCCGTTTAAGGGCGCAGCGGCTGCTCAAATGAGCGTACTGAGCGGCGACACTCAGATGATTTTTGACAACCTTGCTTCTGCGAGCGCCAACATCAAAGCCGGCAAGTTAATTCCGCTCGCCGTGACAACAACGTTCCGTGCTTCCTCTCTGCCAAACGTTCCGACAATGGCTGAAGCCGGTGTTCCCGGATTTGATATTTCTACTTGGTACGCCTTCTTCGGACCGGCCAAGATGGACCCGAAAGTCGTTGATAAACTCAACCAAGCTTTTGTCAAAGCTATTAAGTCCAAACCCATGGCTGAACGCTTCGACAAGATGGGCGCCGTTGAAAAAGCCGGAACTCCCGCTCAGCTGAACGACTTTGTAAAAGCCGAGCTCGTCAAATACAAAGAAATTGTGAAGACCAGCGGAGCGAAAGTAGACTAATACTCTGCTGAATTTGTACAACCTAGAAGGCCGGTTTCCGGCCTTCGTTAATTTTCATTTTACCTATGATCAAGGATCAAAGAGATTTTTGGGCCGGTTTGATGTTCATGGCCTTCGGAGGTTTTTTCTGCCTCTACTCTGTTTACAACTACAACATCGGGACGGCCTCCCGCATGGGTCCGGGCTATTTCCCGATGCTGCTCGGAGGCTTTCTCTTTTTCCTTGGTTTTTTTATTACGGCTAAGTCAGTTCTTTTTAAAAGTACAGAAGAAGACGGCGGCAAATTCGGAAAGTTCGACTGGTACAACTTTTTTGTGATCTTGGGATCCGTCACGATTTTTGCCGTGCTGCTCAGACCTGCAGGTCTGATCCCTGCGACTGCTGTGATGGTTTTCTTATCTTCTTTCGGCAACCGTCCTTTCCGCTGGATACGGACCCTTCTTCTTTGTGCATTTCTATGCGTCGCCGTCTGGCTGATCTTTGTCCTCGGCCTTGATTTAACTGTGCCAATCTGGCCTGCTTTTCTGACGAACTAAGGGGCTGAATTATGGATTTACTGAATAATTTGGCTGTCGGTTTTGCCACCGCACTTTCTCTTCAGAACCTCCTCTACTGTTTCTTAGGGGTCACGCTCGGCACGTTGATCGGCGTTCTTCCGGGCCTGGGGCCGGTAGCAACGTTAGCCATGCTGCTGCCGATCACCTACACACTCGATCCGACTTCCGCACTGATTATGCTCGCCGGCATTTACTACGGCTCTCAGTACGGCGGATCAACGACTGCTATTTTGGTTAACCTCCCGGGCGAGTCAGCCTCAGTAGTTACTTGTTTAGACGGTTACCAAATGGCCCGCCAAGGAAAAGCCGGCACCGCTCTCGGTATCGCTGCAATCGGTTCTTTTATTGCCGGCTGCTTTGCAACGATTTTGGTTGCTGCTTTCGCACCTCCTTTGATAGAACTTGCCTTCAAATTTGGGCCGGCCGAATACTTTAGTCTGATGGTCTTGGGCCTTGTCGGCGCTGTTGTGTTAGCCAACGGTTCCGTACTCAAGGCTTTTGCCATGATCATCTTAGGTCTTCTTCTCGGTATCATCGGCGCGGACGTCAACTCCGGAACCTTCCGTTTCGATTTCGGCATTGCCGAACTCCAGGACGGCATCGATTTCGTCGCCATTTCTATGGGCCTGTTCGGATTCACGGAAATTATCGTAAATTTGTCCAAGGGCGAAGCGCGCGATTCCATTACAGAAAAAGTCGGTTCTATTTGGCCGAGCCGCAAAGAGTTATGCAAGGCCGCGCCGGCCATTACCCGCGGTACCCTGCTGGGCTCCTTCCTTGGTATTCTTCCCGGCGGCGGTGCCCTGCTTGCCTCTTTTGCTTCCTACACGCTTGAGAAAAAAGTCGGCGGCAGCCATGCTAATCCTCCGTTTGGTAAAGGAAATATTGCCGGTGTCGCCGGTCCTGAATCCGCCAACAATGCCGGAGCTCAGACGAGTTTCATTCCGATGCTCACACTCGGTATTCCCTGCAACGCCACGATGGCGCTGATGATCGGCGCCCTGATGATTCACAACATCACACCGGGACCGCAGGTAATGAGTTCCAACCCCACACTCTTTTGGGGGCTGGTGGTTTCCATGTGGATCGGCAACCTGATGCTTGTCATTTTGAATCTGCCTTTGATCGGTGTTTGGGTTCAGCTGCTGCGCGTGCCTTACGGACTGCTCTACCCGATGATTCTGACTTTCTGCTGCATCGGCGTTTATTCCATTAACAACAATCCGTTTGATGTCTACAT
>ERZ773241.1786-NODE-1786-length-19319-cov-14.680596_pt1 | contig 19319 bp, 19 predicted proteins | sample MGYA00580989_ERZ773241 | MGnify/ENA primary metagenome ERZ773241 (study PRJEB29015, sample SAMEA2737804) | human gut metagenome | biome: human gut; feature: human-associated habitat; material: faeces | place: China | collected 2012 ... | reverse complement strand
CCTGCTGGGGAGTGTACTCCTTGCCGTTCAGGGTCACCTTGTGGTCGGTGCCCATGTAACGCTTGATGGAAGCCACGGTGTTTTCGGGGTTGGTGATGGCCTGACGCTTTGCGACCTGGCCGACCAGACGGTCGCCGGTCTTGGTAAAGCCGACCACAGACGGGGTGGTGCGTGCACCCTCAGAGTTTGCGATAACAACGGGCTCGCCGCCCTCCATGACAGCCACGCAGCTGTTGGTAGTACCAAGGTCGATACCAATGATCTTACTCATAATGAAAGCTCCTCTCAAATTCAGAACGTTTTTTGTTTATATGATGCTCAAATGTTACCAAGCGGATGTTATATTTGAAAACCCTTGCGGGGTCTTGCAAAATCACTCTGCCACAACAACGGTGGCATGGCGGACGATCTTATCGCCCAGCTTGTAGCCCTTCTGGTAAACCGTGATCACGGTGCCGCTCTCCTGCCCATCGGGGGCGGGGATCTGCTGCACGGCATTCATAAAGTTGGGGTCAAAGGGCTTGCCCAGCGCCTCGATCTCCTCCACATGGAGGGCATTCAGCGCCTTGGCTGCTTTGTCCAGCGTCATGGTCACGCCCTTCTTGTAATTCTCGTCGGTGGTGGGGGCGTTGGCCGCCATCTCCAGCGTATCCAGAATGGGGATGATCTGGTTCACGGCAAAGGACACGCCATCGTTGAACTTCTGGTCAGCCTCACGGGTGGAGCGCTTGCGGTAGTTCTCATACTCGGCGGCCATCCGCAGCAGCTGATCCTTGGCCTGATTGGCATTCTTCTCAGCCGCGTCCAACTTTGCCTTCACGGCCTCCAGCTCCCGGGCCTTCTTGTTGAAGAAGCCATCCTTTTTCTTGGGGTCTGCCGCTTCAGCGTTCGCCTCGGGAGCCGCTGCCTGCTCAGGTGCAGTTTCCGGGGCGGCCTGCTCGGCGGTGTTGGGCTCCACGGCAGGTTCTTCTGCCTGCGGGGTCTTTTTTGTTTCTTCGCTCATTCCAGGTCCTCCTTATAGATCACAGTCCGCCGGGGTGCGGCTGCCTGCGGGGTATCTTTTCGTTTACCGCTCATTCCTTCGCCAAGCTGATCGGCAAAGGTGTGGAGCAGCGGCATCAGCTTCTGGAAGGGCATCCGGGTGGGGCCGATGAGGGCCACGGAGCCCCAGAGGCCTCCGCCCACCAGATACCGGTCACTCACGATGCACAGGCCGGGGATCTGAGGTTCCAGATCCTCGCCCAGCAGGATGCTTTCGCTCTGCTCTGCCGGGGGTGCAATGAGGGCAGCAGCCTGCTCTTCGTCGTTCAGCAGGCTCAGGATGCTGCCCACCTTGCCGTCCAGCTGGGGCCAGTCCAGCAGGTACTGCTCACCACCCAGATACACATGGGGCTGGGTGGAATCCTGCAGGATAGCGGCGGCGGCGCTGATCACCGGCACCAGCTCCGGGCTGATCTGGCTGCACAGCTCTGCAAGGAGCCGGGGCGACAGATCAACAGGAGCCACAAAGGTCAGGTTCCGGTTGAGCAGGGCGGCAAGCGCCGCTGCATTTTCCCGGGAAAGACCGGTGCGGACCCGCGCCACACGGGTGCGGACATAACCGGCAGTGGTCACAGCCAGCACCGCTGCGGCGCTGCGGCCCACCTGCACCACCTCGTAGTGGGCGATGCAGAGATCCTCAGCACAGGGGGTGCTGACGGCGGCGGTACAGCCGCTGATGGCGGCCAGCGCCTTGGCGGCACCCTGTGCCAGCTTTTCCGGCTCGTGGTCAAGGCTTGCGAACACCGCGTCCACACGGGCGCGGGTCACACGGTCCAGCGGCTGGTCATCGGTGAGAAGATGATCCAGATAATAACGGTAGCCCTTGGCACTGGGGACACGGCCTGCGCTGGTGTGGGGCTGCTCCAGCAGACCCAGCTTGGTCAGCGCGGCCATCTCGTTGCGCAGCGTGGCACTGGAAACTGCCATATCAAAGTAGTTTGCCAGCACACTGCTGCCCACGGGCTCGCCCTCGAGGCCATACAGCGCAACGATCGCCTGCAAGACACGCTGTTTGCGTGCATCCATCGTCATAGCGCCTGCCTCCTTCGTTCGCTTTTTGTTCTTTAGCACTCCTTCTTCCTGAGTGCTAAGACCATTATATCCAATTTTGCGGCGCTGTCAATAGCTTCTCAGAAAAGTTTTGAAAGATTCATAATTCTGTCATAAAGGCCGTACAAAAAAGAGCCGCCCTGCGGCGGCTCTCCTATATAATAGATCATTCCTCCATCTGCTTTGCCAGAAATGCCGCCGCCACATTCACAGCCTTGAGCTGAGCGGCATCGGGCTGGGCAGTGCGGTCCTCCGTAAGCAGGCCCACACTGCCGGTGACATCTCCCGCCGCAATGATGGGCACAGCGCACAGCAGCGCCCGGGGTGAGCCCTCACAGGGCAGCAATGCCTTTTCGGGGCTGCCATCGCTCTGGTAGGGCTTGCGGCTGTCCATCAGCTTTTCCAGCGGCTGGCTCACGCTGCGGTCTGCCAGATCCCGCCTGCCCGCACCGGATGCCGCCAGAATGCGGTCCCGGTCTGAGACAAAGGCCGTCAGGGCAAAGCACTTGCTCAGCACATCCACATACTGGGCCGTCACCCCGCTCAGTTCCCCCATGGGCGAATACTTTTTGAAGATGACCTCGCCGTCCCCCGTTGTGAAGATCTCCAGCGGGTCTCCCCTGCGGATGCGCTGGGTGCGGCGGATCTCCTTGGGGATGACCACCCGCCCCAGCTCATCGATGCGGCGCACGATACCGGTTGCTTTCATAAGGTTCCCTTCCTTTCCATGTTCCGGTTTTGCTTCCAGATTTCTGCGAAGTATGGTTATTCTGTGGAAACAGGAAGGGAATTATTCATTCAGCTCCTGCCGGAGCGCTGCTTATCCTCATACATCCGGTGGTCGGCCAGGATGCGGATGGCACGCACATCGTCGCTGTCGCAGGGGTAGACCGCACAGCCGCAGCTGGTGCTAACCTGCACCTCTGCATCCTTCAGGCGGTAAGGCTCCCGGATGGCTGCCTTGATCTTTTCCACCCGGCTCTTGCAGAACCCCTCCGTTACGGCTCCGTTGACGATGAGGGCGAACTCATCCCCGCCGATGCGGAACACCGCATCGCTCTCCCGCACGCAGCCCCGCAGGCGGCTGGCCACCTCCTTGAGCAGCTGGTCACCCACATCGTGGCCGTAACGGTCGTTCACAGGCTTGAAACGGTCAAGGTCGAGGTAGAACAGGACAAACGGTGTCCTGTTCAGCTCGTTTTCTTTCAACAATGCGTCAAAATAGCGTTCATTATACAGTCCGGTCAGGCCGTCGGTGTTGGCCAGGTCCTCCATCTGCTGGCGGGCCTCCCCTTCCTGCCGGAGGGCGCGCTCCTTTTCCTCCACGCGCAGGCGGGCATCGGTGCGGACACCGTGCACCAGCACGATGCCTGCGCAGAAGAACAGCCCAGCCAGCAGCAGGATGGTGGCGTTCTGGATCTTCCGCATTCCACTGTCCACCACGTCACGGCCGACGATGCCCACAATGGACAGATCCTGAAAGCCCACAGGCTGGTAGACCAGATAATAGCTCTTGCCCTCAAGCCAGTAGAAAAGGCTGCCGCTGCGGCCCTCTGCCACGTCCTGCCGGGCCAGGGTCAGTGTACCCGCATCCACCTGCGCATACTTCTGCAGGTAGTCGAACAGGTTGTCCATCCAGTCCTCGATCTCGCTCTTGGGCTCCTCCGAGAGCATCACATCGCCATCGGGATGGATGATGTAGCAGTCGCTCTGGCCGCCGTAAGCACTGCCGCCAATCAATTCCTCTATGGTCTTATTCCGATAGCTCACGGCAAGGCTGGTGTAGGTGGTGCCGTCGATCTCCACCGGCGCAATGGGCGCAGAGTATACCACCCGGCGCTCCCCGCTCCGCATGATGTAGCTGGACACCGTAGGCTTGCCGGTGCGGTACATCTCCTCAAAGGCCGTCCAGAGGTGATCCACTTTTTCATGCTTGCCCCGGATGCTCCAATATTCGCAGTTTTCATTGAACAGATACACGCTGCTGTACCGCCAGATCTCCCGCTCGGCCTCATAGCTGCGCAGGCGTTCCTCCGCCAGGCCCTCCTCATTGGCAGCCTGCAGGCTCTTGCCCCACTCGTTCAGCATGTTCCAGTTGCTCCGGCTGAAGATGGTAAACGCCTTATCCACCTGCTCATAGGTCTCCAGCAGGTTGCGGGTGCCTTCGTCATAGAACTGCTGCCGGATGTACAGGACGTACCAGCACAGACCTGTCACCACGACCATCGCCAGCAGCAGCGCAGCTGCCGTCCATCTTTCTTTTTTCTTCCACATATTCAGCTTCTCCTCAGCAGAGCCCCAACTCCCTGCCCTTTTCCGGCCGCATTTCCACAGCCTGCGGAAACCACGCAATTCCGTCAAATCAACACTACCAAATTCTGCTTTTTCTGTCAAGGCTTTCGTCAAAGATTATTCGCTGCAAATTTGGGGCATTCTTCTATCCTTTTGCTGCTGTGTATGTTATAATAAAATATATGGATTTCTGAGGGGGTGCTCTTATGCAGCAGATCGTGATATTGGGCGGCGGTGCAGCGGGCCTTGCCGCCGCATTGGCCGCCGCCCAGTCTGCCCCGGCAGGGGCAGTGCGGGTGACGGTGCTGGACCGCAACCCCAGGTGCGGCAAAAAGCTGTTGGCCACCGGCAACGGCCGCTGCAATCTGGACAACACCGGCATTGCACCGGAGCAGTATTTCACCGCTGATCCCGCCGCCCTGCGGCCCCTGCTGGCCGCGGTGGATGCCGCCGCACCGCTGGAATGGTTCGCGGCGCTGGGCCTGTACACCCGCACCGATGAGGCCGGGCGGGTGTACCCCTACTCCAACCAGGCCGCAGACGTGCTGGCCCTGCTGGAAGGCCACCTTGCCCGGCTGGGCGTGGAGGTGCGTACCGGCTGCACTGTGCAGACCCTGAGCCAGAACCGCAGCGGCTACACCATCCTGTGCGAGGATGCCGAGGGTCGGGACCAGACCCTGCGGGCCGATGCCGTCATCTGCGCCATGGGCGGCAATGCCGGGCCGCAGTTCGGCACCGACGGCTTCGGCACCCGATTCGCCGCCCAGTGCGGCGGAAAGCTGGAGCCGCTGTACCCCTGCCTGACCGCCCTGCAGACAGCAAAGCCCAACCGATCTCTGGCCGGCATCCGGGCCAAGGCCGCCGCCACCCTGCTGGACCTCGACCGCCACTGCACCGTGGCTGTGGAAAACGGCGAGGTGCAGTTCACGGACTACGGGCTTTCGGGCATCTGCATCATGCAGCTGTCCGGCCATCTGGCCCCGGGGCGGGGGCCAAAGCGCCCGGCCGTTGAGCTGGACCTCTTCCCCATGCTGGATGAGACTGCCCTAACCGCCCTGTTTGCGGCCCGGGTGCCCCTGCTGCCGGGCAAGGCACCTGCGGATTTCTGGACAGGTCTGCTCAATCCCAAGCTGGGCCGCGCCCTGTGGGCAGCGGCAAAGCTGCCTGAAAAACCGGTGGACACCCTGCCGGATGCCGCCTGGCAGGTGCTGGCCAACGCGGCCAAGCACTGGCTGTTCGAGGGTCTGACCCCCTGCGGCTGGAAGCAGGCCCAGACCACCGGCGGCGGCCTGAGCCTGACCGAAGTGACCCCCAGCTTCCAGTTCAAGGGCTGCCCCGGCCTTTACTTTGTGGGTGAAACGCTGGACTGCGCCGGCAGCTGCGGCGGCTTCAACCTGCACTGGGCCTTTGGCAGCGGCATCGCCGCCGGGCGTGACGCGGTGCGGAGCCTGAAGCGGCCTGCCCCGAAGCCGAATAAAAAGAAGCGATAAAGAATGACCCTCTCCATCCCGCATCTGACAGACAGACTGCAGGGACGGAGAAGGTCATTTTCGTTTCAGATACGCTTGTGTCTCTCGGACCACCACTCCCGAAAGCCCCACCACGCCCACAAGATTGGGCAGCATCATCAGGCCGTTGAAGGTATCGGAGAGCGCCCAGGCCAGATCCAGCTTCATCACAGCACCCACCAGCACCATGGCCGCAAACACCAGTTTATATCCTGCGGCGGCACGCTCCCCCAGCAGATACACCACTGCCCGGGTGCCGTAATGGCTCCACCCCAGCGTAGTGGAATAGGCAAACAGCAGGACCGACACCGCGATGAACTGCGGCCCGAACGCCCCAAACACCGTGGAAAAGGCCTGCCCCACCAGTGCGGAGCCTTCCACGCCGGTCAGCGCCGCACCGGTGTCCAGATCCACAAGGCCGCTGGTGAGTACCACAAGGGCCGTGAGGGTGCAGACCACCATGGTATCTGCAAACACCTCGAACATGCCCCACATTCCCTGCTGGACAGGCTCCTCCACATTGGCCGCGCAGTGCACCAGCACCGATGCGCCCAATCCTGCTTCGTTGGAAAAGGCTCCCCGCTTGAATCCCCAGCTGATGGCCCGGGCCATGCCGTAGCCCAGCACCCCGCCCCCGGCGGCCTGCAAGCCAAACGCCCCCCGGAAGATGGCCGCGAATGCCGCCGGGACAGCCGCCCAATGGACACAGACCACGGTCAGCGCCCCGAACAGGTAGAACAGGGCCATGAGCGGGACGATGGCCTCCGTGACTGCGGCCACCCGCTTCAGCCCGCCCAGTATGACCCGCCCGGTGAGCAGGGCCAGTACGATGCCCGTTGCCACCGGCGGCACCCGGAACACCGCCTGCAGATTGCCCGCAATGGAGTTGATCTGGCTCATGTTCCCCATGCCGAAGCTGGCCAGCACGCAAAAGCAGGCAAACAACACCGCCAGTGCTCGGCCAAAGCCGCCGCCCAGCCCCTCGGCCAGATAGTACATGGGTCCGCCGCACCATCTTCCGGCGGCATCCCGGCGGCGGTAGCAGATGCCCAGCACGTTCTCGGCATAACTGGTCATCATCCCCAGCAGGGCCATGACCCACATCCAGAACACAGCCCCCGGCCCGCCTGCCAGAATGGCCGCCGCCACGCCCACGATGTTGCCGGTGCCGATGGTCGCCGCCAGCGCCGTGCAAAGGCTCTGGAACTGGCTGATGGCTTCATCGTCCGTGTGGGCGGTCACGTTCCGGTCCAGGAAGATGGCCCCGATGGTGTGCCGCATCCAGTACCCGAAATACCGCAGCTGGAAAAAACCGGTGCGCACCGTCAGCAGGCTGCCGGTGCCAAACAGCAGCGCCAGCCCCACCGGCCCCCATACCACACCGCTGACCACCGCATTCACCCGCACCAGGCTCTCCCACATACACAAACGCCCCCTGTGCTCTACTGTATGGCACAGGGGGCGTTTTCATGCCCGGGCAGCGGTTTCTGTATAAAAAAGCGCATCCCGGCCCACCCTGTTCCAAAACGGAACGGAGGAACACGGGATGCACAAGAACGGTTGGAGGCCCTTCTGGGCGGCTTTGGGGGCGGCACTTCTGGTGCTGCTGCCGCTGGTGGGCGGCACAGTCCTGCTCACCCGGCAGATGGTGCGCACCCGCATCCAGACCGCCCAGCCCCAGAGCGGGGTGCCCATCCAGCTGCCCCGGGCCGAGCACCGGATGACCCTGCTTCTCTGCACCGCCGGGGAGCAGCCGGGCTTTTTGCTGGTCTACCTGAACGCCGCCCAGAACAGTCTGAACCTGCTGGCCGTGCCGGGGGAGCTGACGGTTCCCTTCAACGGAGAGACTGCCAGCCTTGCCCACTGCTACGGAGCGGCGGGGCCCGCCCGGTGCCGTCAGGCGCTTCTGGAGGTGCTGGGCCTGCCGGAGGATATGCTTTATCTGGCGCTGTCCCCCGCCGTGCTGGAAAAGACTGCTTCCCGTTACGGGCCGGTGCGGGTGGGGTTCTCGGGGGCACTGACTGCCGATGAGCTGGCCGAAACCGGGCTTTCCGCCGCCGTGCAGAGCATTTCAGCCAAGGAGGCCCACGCTCTGCTCTCCGGCTGGGATGCGGACGGCACCCTGCCGCCTGCCCGCCGGGCCGCCGCCCGGGCGGCAGTGTGGGAAGCCTTTTTCCGGCAGGACCTCGCCCTGCTGCCCGCCACCCTGCCGGATGCCCTGCGGGCCAGCAGCACGGCCTTGCTCACCGACTTTGCCGCACAGGATTACACCCTGCTGGGCACAGTACTGGAGTTTCTGGCCAACAACAGCGCCCTCCCCCACGCCGAGGCCCTGCCCGGGGCGTGGGATGCAAAAGCGGGCACTTACACGGTCACAGACGCTTCCCGGGCAGCGGTGCAGACCTTCCTCAGCGTTTCGCCCGCCTCGGGGAATGATGCCTCGCTCAGGGAGCCATAGCCCAGCACAAACGTTCCGGAAAAATCCTGTTCCCCGCCGGTCAGGTCATAATCGCTCAGTAAACTCAGGGCCACGCCCTGCGCCTTTGCGGCGGCGCGAAGGGCAGCATCCGGCGGGGCATTTTTCAGCCTTGCCAACAGATGCAGGCCGGTGTGCAGGCCGGTCAGGGTCAGCTCGTCCGGCGCAAAGGCAGCGCGCAGAGAGGCAGCCAGCGCATCCCGCCGGGCCTTGTAGGCCACGCGCTCCCGGGCAAGATGCCGGGTAAAGTAGCCCTCGCGGATAAAGCGGGCCAGGGTCTGCTGCTCAAACCGGCTGACGGTGCAGGAATAGATCCGGTACTTTGCCCGCCAGGCGGGCAGCAGCTGCCGGGGCAGCACCATGTAAGCGATGCGGATGCCGGGGGCCAGACTGCGGGAGCAGGTGGAGAGGTAGACCACCGGGCCGTCGGCCCCGGCCATGCCCTGCAGGCTGGGCAGGGGGCGGGTATCAAAGCGGAACTCCGAATCGTAATCGTCCTCTATGATATACCGCTGGCCCGGGCAGCGGGAGGCCCAGTGGAGCAGCTCCGTGCGGCGGCCCGCCGGCATGGTCACGCCCGTGGGGAACTGGTGGCTGGGCGTGACATAGCACACCGCCGCGCCCGAGCCGGACAATGCCTCAACAGAAAGGCCGTCCGCATCCACAGGCAGGCAGCAGCACGCCACGCCGTTGTTTTCCAGCACCTGCTTCGCGCGCTGGTAACCGGGATTCTCCACCGCCGTTTTGCCGGGCAGGAGCGGGGCCAGCAGGCTCAGCAGATACTCCATACCGGCACCCACCACCACCTGCTCGGCGGTGCACCGCACGCCCCGGTATTCCTCCAGATAGTCCGCCAGCGCCTGCCGCAGCTCCACGTCCCCCTGCGCATCGCCATGGGTCAGCAGCTGGGGCGAGGAATAGAGCAGCTCTTTCTGCAGCCGGGCCCAGGTGCGGAACGGGAACAGCCCCGGGTCCACGCCCCGGGTGGACAGATCGAACCGGACGGGCGGCTCAGCTGCTTCCGGCGGAGCGGCAGACACCGGGGGCAGCACTTCCTCGGGCCGGGTGGGCAGGGCAAGATATTCCTGTACATAAAAGCCGCTGCGCTCCCGCGGCTCCATGTAGCCCTCGGTCGCCAGGATCTGATATGCCGCGTCCACCGTGTTGACAGAAACCGACAGCTCTGCCGCCAGCCGCCGCTTGCCGGGCATCCGGGTGCCCGCCGGAATGGCCCCGCTGCGCATCTCGGCGGCAAGGCTCTCATAGAGCTGCTCGTACAGCGGCACCCCGCTGGCGGCATCCAGTGCAGTTGTCAGATGAAACATAAGACCTCTCCCCTTTTTGGATGCTTTGCCAAACTGACCCCATAAAAAAACTTTATTCTGGGTATTTTCATGGTGCCAGTTCCGCGTATAATAGGAGCATACCAACCACACACCCAAATGTCAAGTAGTTTTATGGGTAAGTGGCTTTGAAACGGGCGAACGATCCTGCAGAGCAGGATAGAGGGGGTTCGCCCCGAAAGAAATCGGAGGGAAAAAATCATGTCTACAACTGCAATGTGGCTGCTGCTGGCTGTGGTGATCGTCGTCATCCTGTTCGGCAGTGTGCTGTACAAACGCACCTTTACCACCAAGGAGCTGGCCCTGACCGGCGTTATGGCCGCGCTGAGCCTGGTGGCATACCTGTTCTTCCGTGTGCCGTTCTACGGCGGCTCCTCGTTCCATCTGGGCAACACCTTCACCGCCCTGACCGCCCTGCTGCTGGACGGCGTTTCCGGCGGCCTGGCCGGTGCGATCGGTCTGGCTCTGGCCGATATCCTGGCCGGTGACCCGGGCTATGCCGTGACCACCTTTGTGCTGAAGTTCATCATCGGCATCACCTGCGGTGCCGTGGCCCACAAGGTGTTCAAGCTGCGCGATCTTGACCGCCACAGCAAGGGCTACCTGCTCAAGGTCATCGTGGCAGGCGGCTCCGGCCTGCTGCTGAACGTCATCACCGACCCGTTCCTGGGCTATTTCCGCAACATTTACATCTTTGGCCAGGAGTACACCGTGGCACAGGCCCTGTCCAAGATCGCCGGTGGTGTCACCTTTGTCAACAGCGTAGCCTCCACCATCTGCGTGGTCATCCTGTATCTGGCCCTGCGCCCGGCTCTGGAGCGCGCCGGTCTGCTGCCCAAGGGCGAAAAAAAGTAAGCCTCTCATCTCTTTCTGACGCATAGATGGAAAGCCCCCGGCCTGTATCCTCAACATGATATGCTACCCCTAGAGTAGACAGAGTAAAAAGAAAACTCTGCGTACTCTGGGGGTATTTTCATGTCAAGCAAGAACAATCACGATACAGCGGAAGTAAAATATCAAAAAAATGTCCCGTGTTGGACGCTGCAAGCGCACGTCCGTGCCATGAATCGAGCGGCCTAACGCCGATTTGCACAAAAAATTCGCCGTTTCCTTGTGGAAACGGCGAACAAAAATCTTATATTATTTTTTCTGTCTACCTGACGGGGCACTTCACGGGCAGGCGAGACAGAAGCGCAGAAGCTCAGCCCTCGATGAGCTCAACGGTCTTCATCTTGACGGGGGTGGTGGGCTTATCGTTCCAGTCGGTGCGGACGGAAGCGATCTTGTCCACAACATCCATACCGGCAACGACCTTACCGAAAGCGGCATACTGGCCGTCCAGATGGGGAGCGTCCTTGTGCATGATGAAGAACTGGCTGCCGGCACTGTTGGGGTTCATGCTGCGGGCCATGCTGATCACGCCGCGGGTATGCTTGATGGGGTTGTTCACACCGTTTGCAGCGAACTCGCCCTTGATGTTCCAGCCCGGGCCGCCGGTGCCGTTGCCCAGCGGGCAGCCGCCCTGGATCATAAAGCCGGGGATCACGCGGTGGAAGGTCAGGCCGTTGTAAAAGCCCTCCTTGACCAGCTTTTTGAAATTCTCACAGGTGATGGGGGCAACTTCCTCGTTCAGCTCGATGTCGATGATGCCGCCGTCTTCCATAGTAATGCGAACCATAACGCTACAATACTCCTTTTGTGTTGACCCCGCAGCGGGGGTGTGTGCGGCAGAGATGTCTGCCGGATATCTCTTATAGTATACCATAGCTTTTGCCTGTTGCAACGGCGCAGATGCAACGTTTTTGTTAAAAATCGGCTAAAGTTCCGTAATGCAACCAGAGTTTACACGCCGGTTGGTGGACGCAACCGGCATTTTTTGCTATGATTGTGCCAGCAAAAACACAAGCCGTTCCGATAAAGGAGGAAACAGTATGGATACGAAAAGCCTGATTTTTTACAGAGTGATCCAGGGCATTGGTTTTATGACAGCGATCCTGCGGCTCCTGGCTCCGGTGGCAGTCATCATTGCACTGTGGCTGCTGTACCGCATCGCCCGCAATCTGGAAAAGCCGCCCAAACTCACGGAGGAAGTCAAGATCGTGCGCAAGTCGCTGTCCGAGATGCTCCGGGAGAACCGTGCCCGCTGCAAGATGACCCAGGAATTTGTGGCGGAGAGCATCGGCGTCAGCCGACAGGCGGTGTCCAAATGGGAAAAAGGCACCTCGGAGCCGAACACTTCCAACCTGATGGCGCTGGCAAAGCTCTACGGCATCCCGGCCGAGGATCTGCTCCGGGGCGTGGAGAGTGCACTGGAAGAACAGAAAAAATCATAACTCGCTGCGCATCTCCACCATATCGGCCCAGAACCGTTTGGGGCAGTGGGTCATGCGGCCTTTTTCGTTGTGCCGGGCCTGAATTTCCAATGTCCGGTAAAACTGGGTCCACAGCGCCTGAAACTGCTGCTCCCGCGCGCTGGGCGGCGGCAGCTCCAAAGGCGCTGCCAGTTCCAGCAGCCGGGTGCCGTGCTTTTCGTGCAGCAGCACCGCCTGATGGACGGCATCGTAGATCATAAAGTCCTCCTCCGGAAAGCGTCCGCAGAAGTGCGGGCGCAGCAGGGGGAGGATATAATTTTTGGGGTGGATGACCGCGCCCAGCATCCCGTCATGTTCCTCGAAACGCACAAAGCCCTGAAACTTGTCTACTTCCCAGTCCAGACTTTTTTTCATGGCGTAGAGGGGCGCGACCACCGGATGCCCCTCCCGTTTGACTGTGCCCGGGCCCAGCGCAAAGGCCAGATGCAGAAACCGGAGCAACAGCAGCTCCTTGTCCTCCTGTCCGGAGAGAAAATCTCGGCTGACGAGGTACTCGGTCTCTGCGCCCAGCTTTTTGCCAAAGCTGGCGAATACCCGCCGGGCAACGGCGGAGTCGGTGGCAATGTCCTTGACCGGGTAGAGGGTGGCGGTCTCCCGCTGGGGCGTCCACACCGCAAAGGGGAGTTCGTGCTGGGCAAAGCTTTCGTACACGCAGCACAGAAAGCCCTCAAAGCTGCCGTCATACAGGTAGACCACGTCGGCATCGTGCAGCTTGCGTGCCCCCTTGGGGCTTACAGTGCTTTGGCAAGACATTGCACCGCCTCCTCCCGTACCATGCGGACAGCTGCCCGGGGCGGCACGCCCTGCCCGATGAGATTGTCCACGGCAGGCGGGCTGAACAGGCTCAGCTGCTCACAGCTGCCGCTGAACACGTTGGGGTCGATGAGCGCCCGGGTGATGCACTCCCGCCCGGCGCTGCCGCGCCCCGGGTGTGCCCCGGCAAAGCCCCGGCAGGTGATGAAATACTGCGCCCGCTTGACCACCACGCCAATACGCTTGAGTTCGGCCAAGCCCAGATTCTGCGTGCGCCGCGCCTGGATGATGCGCAGAGCACTTTTGGGGCCGATGCCAGGCACCCGCAGCAGCTCCTCCTTCGCGGCGGTATTGATCTCCACTGGGAAAAACGCCGGGTGCCGCACGGCCCAGGTACATTTGGGATCGAGGTAGGGATCAAAATTCGGCTCATCCTCGGTCAGCAGTTCCCGCGCCGAAAAATGGTAGTACCGCAGCAGCCAATCCGCCTGGTATAACCTGTGCTCCCGCAGCAGAGGCGGGGCGGTGTGCGGCGCCGGCAGGCGGCTGTCCGCTACCACCGGCAGATAGGCCGAGTAAAACACGCGCCGCAGCGCATATTTTTTGTATAGTCCTTCTGTCAGGTCCATGATATGCCGGTCAGTTTCCGGCGTAGCGCCAATGATCATCTGGGTGCTCTGCCCGGCCGGGGCAAAGGGCTTCGCGCCCCGGTAGAGCACCATCTCTTTTTTGCTCTGGGCGCTCTGCACCGCGATCTGTCCCATGGGGCGCAGGATAGCGGTTTTTTTCTTGTCTGGGGCCAGCGCCGTCAAGCTCGTCTCGCTGGGCAGCTCGATATTGACCGAGAGGCGGTCTGCCAGCCGCCCGATCTTCTCCACCAGCAGCGGGTCCGCACCGGGGATCGTCTTGGCGTGGATGTAGCCGTTGAAGTGGTATTCCTCCCGCAGGATGTGCAGTGCCTCGATCATCAGCTCCATCGTGCGGTCGGGCGTACCTAGCACCGCGCTGGACAAAAACAGCCCCTCAATATAATTGCGGCGGTAAAACCCGATGGTCAAATCAGCCAGCTCCCGCGGGGTGAAAGTCGCCCGGGGCCGGTCGTTGGTACGGCGGTTGACACAGTAGCTGCAATCATAGCTGCATACGTTGGAGTACAGCACCTTCAGCAGGGAAACGCAGCGCCCGTCTGGCGTAAAGGCGTGGCAGATGCCCGCCGCCGCACAGCTGCCCAGGCTGCCATGCCGCCCCGGGCGGTCAACGCCGCTGGACGTGCAGGCCACATCATATTTGGCGCTGTCCGCCAGAATTTCCAGTTTTTCCGCAAGGTCCATCGAACCTGTCTCCTAAAAAAGGGTATAAAAAATACAGCCTGCCGCATATCCTTGTTTTGCAAGGTGTGCCGCGGGCAGCATTTTTGTGAAATAATTTAATTTCTACATTGAAAGTCCAAATTATAGGACTTCGCTTATGCTACAATAGAATCGTGAAAGGGATTTACCACTTCGCCTTGGTTTCCACGACCTTGCCGGCGATGTAGAGGTGATCCAGTTCCTCACCTTTGATGACCATTTCGTCATAAGCCGGGTTGAAAGGCTGCAGCACGACCGAGTTGCCGCGCTGGATATACTTTTTCAGCGTACCCTCGCCGTCTGCGCCATAGACCAGCACACCCAGGTCGCCGTTGTCCAACGTGTTCTGACGGTGAACGAGGGCCAGGTCGCCGTCGGAAATGCGCGGCTCCATGCTGTCGCCCTTGACGACGAGGAAGAAGTAGTTTTCCGGGTCCTTGACGCAGGCATACTCCTTGCCGTAGTCCTCCTCAAACGCAAGGGCCCCGTATCCGGCGCGCACCGTGCCCACGACGGGGATCTGGGACTCCGTATAGCGGCTGAAGGCGTTGCGGCCCACAGCGGACGCCGCGCCCGACTCCTTGCGCAGACCCAGCAGAACGTCGGTGGGGGTATCCAGTATCTCCGCCAGACGCGCCACGGTCTGCGGGTCCGGGGTGGAACGCCCGGTCTCCCACTTGCCAACAGCCTGCTGCGTTACCCCCAGCATCCTGGACACCTCGGCCTGGCTGTATCGTTTGGCCTTGCGGGCCTCTTTCAAGCGCTCTGCAAACATCGGGAAAACTCCTTTATATAAAGTAGGGTAAAACCACATCTTGTAGACGATCCCATTTCTTTAGCTTCATTATACAACCGTCTGTGGTTTTTGTAAAGAGTTTTTTGCAATTATTTTCAAAAATAAGTTGTAAAAACATATTGACAACAACCTACAGATGTATTATAGTTAAGACAACAAACGGAACGCTGTTATCCGTTGTTGAATTTGCGGCAGTCGGCCATTGCGGGGCCGGCTCCTTTGGAGGTAACGGTATGAACTGGGAACTCATCAAGCACAAATTTTGCAGGCTCGTGGTAACGGCGTCCCTCCTGCTGGGCGGCGTTATGGTGAGCGCCGCGGCCTCCGGCACCATGCCGCTGTGGGCTGCACTGCTGGGACTTTTTGCTGCGGTTGTCATGCTCAACGCAGCCTGCGGCATCCTGCTGGGCACCCCGGCAGCGGAGCCGCGCAGGGCCGTACCTGCCCGCACCAGCCGCCCCGCCGTACAACTGTGCGTTGTGCGCGGCGGGCACGCTGCCTGAATCTGCCTACCCCTATTTGTTGTGAACCTTATAACTGCGGCAAGCCCCGCGCAGCTCTGGCCGCGCGGGGCTTGCCGTATCCCAAAGCCTATGTTACAATGGGGAAAAAGCAAAAGGATGTGACCTGACATGAAGCTGTTGGAAGTCTGCGTTGACAGCCTCGCCTCCGCCCGCGCCGCAAAGCAGGGGGGAGCGGATCGTCTAGAATTTTGCAGCGCACTGGCCGTGGGCGGTCTGACGCCCTACGCCGACCTGCTGCGGCAGATCAAGGCCGAGCTGGACCTGCCCGTGCGCTGCCTGATGCGCCCGCGGGCGGGGGATTTCCTGTACACCCGCGACGAGCTCGAGCTGCTCTGCCGCCAGATCGAGACGCTGCGCAGTGCCGGGGCGGATGGCTTCGTCATCGGCGCACTGACGCCGGAGGGTGCGCTTGATCTGCCCGCCATGCGCACGCTGCTGGACGCCTGCGGCGGTGCGCCCGTCACGCTGCATCGCTGCATCGACGTTTCCCGCGATCTGTGCGCCACCTACCGCGCCGCGGCGGCACTCGGCATCGACACGGTGCTGACGAGCGGCGGTGCCGGGAGCTGCCGCAAGGGCATTTCCCAGCTGGCCGCGCTGCTGCGCCTGCGGGACGAGCTGGACGGCCCCGAGGTGCTGATCGGTGCCGGTGTGAACGCCGCTGTCATCGACGAACTGCGCGCGGCCCTGCCCGGGGCGCGGGCGTTCCATGCCAGCTGCAAAACGCTGCTGGAAAGCGGTATGACCTTCCGCCGCGAGGGTGTCCCCATGGGCCTGCCCGGGTTGGACGAATGGCATATCCAGCAGACCGACGCCGACGCCGTGTGCGCTGCCAAGGCCGCCGTAATGCGGTAAGCGCGGGCAGACAGAATCTCTGCCCTGCATCTCTGCATAACAGCAAAACAAAAGTGCCTGCCGTTTTTTGAACCGGCAGGCACTTTTTCATTTGTCGTCATAGGGGTCATCAAACAGACCAAACATCGATGTTTTTTCCAAATCCGATTCCGGGTAGGCATGCACCGGGCGGATGGGCCGGAATTCGTCGGTTGTCTCCGGCTGTTCTCGCCCGTGGCGGCTGCGGGGGCGGCTTTCTGCGGCCACCGCGGTCTGTAGTTCCTCGTAAGGCAGCTCATCTTCTTCCGGTTCCAGTCCGGGCGTCAGTTCCATCTCCTCCAGCAGGCTCTGGATGGCCGCGCAGTCCTCGGGTACGTCCGTCAGGCTCGCGCCGTAATGGCAAAACAGCACCGTGCCGTCCCGGTCCAGGATCAGCGTCAGCGGCAGCTGCTGCTCGGCCCCCTTGACGGGCTGGTAGCCCTGCTTTTTGGCCTCGCGCAGGATGCGCCAGCCCTCGAGCGAGTAGCTCATCAGCGTGCTTTTGCTCGTGGGGATGCTCAAGTGCTCATACAGAACGCCCGCCGCGTCGCACAGCAGGGGATAGGGCAGCGTGTCCGGACCGATGCTGCGGGCCAGCTTGTCCGCGCGGGAGCGCACGACCAGCGCAAAGCCGCCGTCGTGCAGCGACGTGTATGTATCGGCGTAGCGGCTGGCAAACGTGCGGGTGATGGGATGGCCGAAGTTCGCCATGAACACCAGCACCAGCGGGGCCTGCGCGTCCAGCAGGTCGCGGAAGCGGTTGCCCGCGCTGTAGGGCGTATCATACAAAAAGAAGGGGAGCCTGTCCCCGACGCGGATCCTTTCCGCCATTGAACAAACACCCCTTTCCCCGCAAAGTATAACCCAAAAACCCGGACAGGTAAAGCCCTGCCCGGGATGTGTGCTGTAAAAACCCCGCACAGCCGTCTGCAACCAATCAAAACCTACCGGTACAGGCAGGTGGGTACCCTACGAGGATGTTCATGCTCCCCTCTTCAGCCAAACGGCGGGAGGGCCTGCAATCCGGTCCCCGACCCGGATTCCCAATATTTGATTAGTAGGATTCTATAAGGCCGCAACAAATCGAACCGCGCAGGGTGAAGAAGCCTCGCGGCCTCTTACTGCAATTCAGAATCGTCGATGTCGTACATCGCGCGCAGGCGCTCCTCGAACACCTTGCCGACGGTGATGAGTTCCTCATCGTCGTCCACGATGTCCATATACTCGCCTTCGTCGTCGGTGCCAATGCGCATCAGGATCAGCTCGGCATCCTCCTGCAGGCTCTCCGGGTCCTCCTGATAGGGGATGACAGCCAGATAGCGGGTGCCGTTGACTTCCGTAGCGTCGATCACCTCAAAGGTGACCTCCTTGCCGTCCTCATCCTCCAGCGTCAGCAGGTCAGGGGCAGCCTCTTCCAGCATTTCCGGGCTCAGTTCGTCAGACATAAGTGACCTCCTGTGGTCGTTCGTATTTGATAGCTATAGTGTACCCTTTTTTTTCGCAAACGTCAAGGGTGTTCAAGCGGGAAGTTCTGTGGTATAATGAATTTAATTGGATTTTTCACGGAGGACCCGTTATGCGTAAACGATTCTGCCTGCTGCCCGCGCTGGCGCTGGCCCTGTTGTGCGCCTGCAGCAATGGCGCGGCAAAGACCCCGCCCACCCGGCCTGCGGACTTCACCAGCACCGAGCGGCAGTTCAACACCCCTGCGGACGGCGACACGATTGCGATCTTTGACACCTCCCTAGGCGAGGTGCGCGCCGTGCTTTACCCGGATGCCGCGCCGATGGCCGTCTACAACTTTGTGGGCCTGGCCCGCAGCGGTTATTACGATAATACGACGATCTGGCGCAGCGAGTACGGCTTTGCCGTGCAGGGCGGCGATGCCACCGGCACAGGCACAGGCGGTTCGACGATCTGGAGCAACAACCCGTATCCGCCGGAGGCGAGCGCGGATCTGAAGCATTACGCCGGGGCGCTCTGCGCCGCGTTTGCCACGGGCGGCGACGTGACCGGCGGCAACAGTCAGTTTTACTTTGTGACGGCCCTGCCGGACAGCGTGAGCAGCAGTGACCGGCAGGCCGAGCTGACCGCCAACGGCTACACCGACGCGCAAATCGCGGCCTACGCCGCCGTGGGCGGGCTGCCGTATCTTGACAACACCGACACAGTGTTCGGGCAGGTCTATCAGGGCATGGACGTTGTGGACGCCATGGCCTGCGTGGACACGGTGAAGGACGATGACGGCAACGACACCTACCGCCCCACCGAGGAGGCCGCCATCACGATCAACAGCGTAACGATCACGACCTACAGCAGTGCCGAGGACAACGGCCTGGACACTGTAGGCTGATATAAGACAGTATATGCAGACCCGCCCCCGCAAATTTTTGGCCGATATGCCAAAGTTTGCGGGGGCGGGTTGTGTATTATGCTATTTGCAAAGGCTTCCCCCTCGGGGGAAGCTGTCACCGAAGGTGACTGATGAGGGCAGAGTTTCCTGGAGCCACCCGCTGACGGGCTGCCGCGGCAGGCTCGCCCCTCATCCGGCCTCGGGCGGGGCCTCGGCCACCTTCCCCCAAGGGGGAAGGTTTTTGGGGGTCACTTCTTCGTATTCCCGCCCATACGTCTGTCGCGGCGGGCATACTCGGCCAGTGCCTTATCAAAGCACTCCTTGGTAAAATCGGGGAAAAGGGTATCGGTGAAGTAGAACTCCGCGTAGGCGCACTGCCACAGCAGGAAGTTGGAGAGCCGCTCCTCGCCGCTGGTGCGGATCATCAGGTCCACGGGCGGCAGGTCGCGGTAGAGGTGCTTCTCAATGACCTTCTCGTCGATGGCCTCGGGCTCGAGCGTACCGGCCTTGACCTCGGCGGCAATGGCGCGGGTCGCGTCGGTCAGCTCTGCGTGGCTGCCGTAGTTCAGGCAGAAGTTGACAATGCCCT
>ERZ773241.1765-NODE-1765-length-19459-cov-10.207174_pt1 | contig 19459 bp, 14 predicted proteins | sample MGYA00580989_ERZ773241 | MGnify/ENA primary metagenome ERZ773241 (study PRJEB29015, sample SAMEA2737804) | human gut metagenome | biome: human gut; feature: human-associated habitat; material: faeces | place: China | collected 2012 ... | reverse complement strand
GCTCTGCGGGCACACCGGCGGCTTTCAGCTGCTCATCGTTCATCTGGCGGTGGGTGCTGGATGCAGGGTTCAGGCAGCAGGTGCGGGCATCGGCCACATGGGTCTCGATGGCTGCCAGCTTCAGATTCTTCATAAAGATGCTTGCAGCCTCACGGCCGCCGGCCAGACCAAAGCTGACCACGCCGCAGCTGCCATTCGGCAGATACTTCTCCGCCAGTGCATGGTACGGGCTGGACTCCAGGCCGCAGTAGTTCACGTAGGCCACCTTGGGATGGCTTTCAAGGAACTCTGCCACGGCCATGCCGTTGGCGCAGTGGCGCTGCATCCGCACATGCAGGCTTTCCAGACCGAGGTTCAGCATGTAGGCGTTCATGGGCGACTGCATGGAGCCAAAGTCACGCATCAGCTGCGCGGTAGCCTTGGTGATAAAGGCACCCTCTTTGCCGAAACGCTCGGCGTAGGTGATGCCGTGGTAGCTGTCGTCCGGGGTGCACAGGCCGGGGAACTTCTCAGCGTGGGCCATCCAGTCGAACTTGCCGCCGTCCACGATGGCACCGCCCAGCACTGCGCCGTGGCCGTCCATGTACTTGGTGGTGGAGTGGGTCACGATGTCCGCGCCCCACTCAAAGGGGCGGCAGTTGACCGGCGTGGGGAAGGTGTTGTCCACGATCAGCGGCACACCGTGGGCGTGAGCAGCCTTGGCAAACTTCTCAATGTCCAGCACGGTCAGGGCCGGGTTTGCGATGGTCTCGCCGAACACCACCTTGGTGTTGGGCTGGAATGCGGCGTTCAATTCTTCCTCGGTGCACAGCGGGTCCACAAAGGTGGCATCGATTCCCATCTTCTTCATGGTGACGGAGATCAGGTTGAAGGTGCCGCCGTAGATGGTACTGGATGCCACGATGTGGTCGCCTGCTTCGCAGAGGTTGAACAGGGCAAAGAAGTTTGCAGCCTGACCGCTGCTGGTCAGCATTGCGGCCGTGCCGCCTTCCAGCTCGCAGATCTTCTTAGCCACAAGGTCGCAGGTGGGGTTCTGCAGACGGGAATAGAAGTAGCCGTCAGCTTCCAGATCGAACAGCTTGCCCATGTCCTCGCTGGTGGCATACTTGAAGGTGGTGGACTGGATAATGGGGATCTGGCGGGGTTCGCCGTTGCCGGGGGTGTAACCGCCCTGCACACAGATGGTATCGCGATTCATACTACATACTCCTTTACTGGGTTTGTCCATATAGCACAATTCCCCGCAGGAGTGCAGCAGCCTCCGGCGGGGAATTGAAACGTTAAATTTTAGTTCCCGTTCGGGGGCAAAATGAGGAGAGGACTCCTTCCGTCAAAGCCTTTCGGCTTTGGCAATACCGGAAAGTTTTCCTCTTCGCCAGAGGCTCCCTCTCCGGGGGAGCTGGCGCGCGAAGTGCGACTGAAGGAGTTACTTCCGCAGCCGCTTATCGCTTCTGGTGGCCCAAGCAGTGCCCAAAGTCTGGAACACCTGAACCATCAGCACCAGCAAAATGACACACACGATCATGATGTCGGTCTGGTAGCGGTAATAGCCGTAGGACAAAGCGATCTTGCCCAGACCGCCGCCGCCAATGACACCGGACATGGCCGAGTAGCCCAGAATGGTGGTCAGTGCGGTGGTCATGCTGGAGATCAGGCCGGGCAGGCATTCCGGGATCATCACCTTGGTAATGATCTGGAACGGCGTTGCGCCCATGCTCTGGGCCGCTTCCACCACGCCCTCGTCCAGCTCGCGCAGACTGGTCTCCACCAGACGTGCCACGAACGGGAAGGCTGCCACCACCAGCGGAACGATGGTGGCTTTGGTACCCACCGTGGTGCCCACGATGGCACGGGTAAGCGGGAATACACAGATCATCAGGATCAGGAACGGAACACTGCGCAGGATGTTGATAACGATGTTGAGAATGTGCATCAGCCAGCCGGGCAGCGGCAGAATGCCGTCCTTATCACCGGCCACCAGCAGCACACCCAGCGGCAGGCCCAGCACCAGCGCAAACGCGGTGGAAAGGACCGTCACGTAAAAGGTCTCCCAGATGGCAAAACCGTAATCTGCAATACTCATTCGCCGGTCACCTCCTCTACCGTAATGCCGGGCTGGGCGCGCATATAGGCCGCAGCCTGCTTTGCCTGCTCCACATCAGTGGGCAGCTTGAGCAGCATGGAGCCGTAGCACTGGCCGCTCAGATCGCGGGTGTCGGCGCTGAGCACCGACACCAGAATGCCTTTTTCTGCAGCAAGGCTTGCCACCAGCGGCTTTGCCGTGGACGAACCGTTGAAGGTGACGCGCACCACATGGTCGTCCGGTGCAAAGCTGGACAAATCCCGTGCGGCGCTGCCGCCGTTGGGTGCCACCAGACGCTTTGCTGCGGGCGTTTTGGGGTTCGAGAAGATCTCCTGCACGGAGCCTTCCTCCACCACAACGCCGCCGTCCAGAATGGCAACGTGATCGCAGATCTCTTCCACAACGCTCATCTGATGGGTGATGACCACCACCGTGATGCCCAGCTTCTTGTTGATGTCCTTGATCAGGGTCAGGATAGCATGGGTGGTGTTGGGGTCCAGTGCGCTGGTGGCTTCATCGCAGAGCAGAACTTTGGGATCCGTTGCCAGTGCGCGGGCAATGGCAATGCGCTGCTTCTGGCCGCCGGACAGCTGTGCCGGGTAGGCGTTGGCCTTATCGGGCAGGCCCACCACTTCCAGCAGCTCTCTGGCACGCTTTTCGGCATCCGCCTTTTTCACACCGGCCAGCTCCATGGGGAAGCAGATGTTCTTCAGGCAGCTGCGCTGCATCAGCAGGTTGAACTGCTGGAAGATCATCGTGATCTCCCGGCGACGCTGGCGCAGCTGGGCGGGCGTGAGCTTTTCCATCTCCACGCCGTCAATGACCACGCTGCCCTCGGTGGGGCGCTCCAGCAGGTTGATGCAGCGCACCAGCGTGGATTTGCCCGCGCCGGACATGCCGATGATGCCGTAAATCGAACCATCCGGGATGGTCAGGCTGATGTCCTTCAGCGCATTCACTGCGCCGTCCTTCATCTGGAAGGTCTTGGAAAGGTGTTTGATCTCGATCACAAAAATTGCTCCTTGCTGTTGAATAAACTCCTTCAGTCAAATCCTTACGGATTTGCCAGCTCCCTCATGGAGGGAGCCTGAAACAGAACGGTCAAGCAAAGGCCCCCTCCCCGAGGGGGCTGTCACCGCAAGGTGACTGGGGGAGTTCGCTTAACCCTCGATCGGGCTCAGGTCGCTCTGCTTGCCGCCGTAGATGCCCATGGGCTCAACGTGGATACCGGCAACGGAGACCAGGTGGGTGCCCTTCTCCTCATTGAAGTTGTCCAGGTAGGGCTGATGCTGGAAGTAGTTGGTGTCGCACTGGCCATCCTCAACGATGGTGTTTGGGATCACATAGTCATCGTACTCCTGGATGTCCAGCGTAATGCCCTTGTCGGCCAGGATCTGCTTGCAGACCTCCAGGATCTCGCAGTGGGGGGCGGGGGTGGCAGCGCAGCTGACAGTCTCACCGTTCAGTGCGTCATAATCGATGGAAGGATCATAGCCGTCGGTGGGATTCTCCACAACGGAGACCACAGCGCCGCCGTAGCTCTCGGTCATAAAGTCCTTGACCTGCTGGCTCTGCAGGGCAGCGACCAGAGCCTTGATCTTGGGCTCCTCCTCATTGCCTTCCTTGCAGACCAGAACGTTAACGTAGGCAGAGGTGCCATCCTCCATGGCCAGAGCGTCGGTCATGGGGTCCAGACCGGCAGAGATGGCGTAGTTGGAGTTGATGACAGCGTAGTCCTCATCCTGCAGGACGTTGGGCACCTGAGCAGCCTCGACCTCGTCCACATTGACGTTCAGGGGGTTCTCTTCGATGTCGTTCTTGGTGGCGGTCAGGCCGGCATCTGCCTTCAGCTTGAAGAAGCCGTTCTTCTCCAGCAGGGTCAGAGCGCGGGCCTCGTTGGTGGTGTCGTTGGGAACAGCGACCTTGATCTTGTCCAGCTTGGCAGCGGTGGAGGCAGCCTCAGAGGATGCAGCGCCAGAAGCGGCGGAGCTTGCGGTGGAGGAAGAGCCGCCGCAGGCGGTCAGGGCAGCGGCAGCAGCGGCCACGCCGGAAACTTTCAGAAAATTACGACGAGTGATCTTAGACATTTTGTTTTCCCTCTCTACTTTTACAAAAATATTTTTGTGCGGTGCGGCACAATCCGCACCCTTTTGCACCGGAAGCAAAATAAAAAACGCTTCCGTCCTCAGCGGGCATACACCCACAAGGACGAAAGCGTAAAACTTCCGTGGTACCACCTTGGTTTACTGCCTCCTCACAGAGACAGCCTCACTGCTGCGGCGTTTTGCAACGCGACAACCGGACGCTGTAACGGGCGCTCCCGTCGCAGGCTTAGCACTCTTGCACTTCGCCCCCGCGGCTCCGAGACCATTTTCAGTTCCCTGTTTCCTGCCCTTTTCCACCGCCCGGGCTCTCTGGAAGGATCAATGCGAAAACCTACTCTTCTCTTCACAGCCATTTTTGTGATATTGCATACATAATACCCCACTCTTCCGGGTTTGTCAACCCTTTCAACGAAGTTTTTCAGTAGGGAATTGCCCGCTTACTGCTGGCCGGCATCCTGCTCCGTGCTGTACAGCACCATCAGGTGGTTGGCGCTGGCTTCCAGCTGGGATTTTGCCTGACGGAGGTTCGCCTCCTCGGTCTCGTTCATCTTTTCAGGCTTATCCTTGCGCAGGCAGCGGCGCAGACTGGCAAGGTCGTTCTTGACTCGGTTCTTCTCGTCCTTGTCCAGCTCCTTTTTGCACTTGGAGAGGGCTTCATCCACCTTGTAAGCCAGCATCTCGGCCTGATTGTGGAGCTCCAGCCGCTCCCTGCGGCGGGTATCCTCCTCCTCGTAGGCAGCGGCATCGGCCATGGCGCGCTGGATCTCGTTCTCAGAAAGATTGGTGCTGCCGGTGATGGTGATGTTCTGCTCCCGGCCGGTGCCCAGATCCTTTGCGGATACCTTGACCACGCCGTTCACATCAATGTCAAAGGTGACCTCGATCTGGGGCTTGGAGGAGAAGCCGGAGCGGATGCCGGTGAGCTTGAATTTACCCAGGCTCTTGTTGTCGCGGGCAAAGTGGCGCTCGCCCTGCAGCACGTTGATCTCCACGCTGGTCTGCATGGGGCGGGCCGTGGTAAAGATCTGGCTCTTGCGGGTGGGGATCATGCTGTTGCGGGTGATGAGGGGGGTGGCCACGCCGCCCAGCGTCTCAATGGACAGCGTCAGCGGGGTGACATCCATCAGCACAAGGCCCTGCGCGGCCGCGCCGGTGGCACCGGCCAGCTTTCCGCCGCCCTGCAGCAGACCGCCCTGCACGGCGGCACCCATGGCCACGCATTCATCGGGGTTCAGGGTATGGCTGGGCTCACAGCCCAGCAGCTCCCGGACCTGCCGCTCCACAGCGGGCATCCGGGTGCTGCCGCCCACCAGCAGGACTTTGCCCAGCTGGCTGGCGGAAATCCCGGCATCCCGCAGGGCGTTCTGCACCGGCTGAACGGTGCGGGCCAGCAAGTCACCGGTCATCATCTCAAACTGGGGGCGGCCCAGGCTCAGATCCAGATGGTGAGGGCCATCCTTGCCCACCGCGATAAACGGCAGGTTCAGCTGGGCGGAAAGCGCACTGGAAAGCTCCTTCTTTGCCTTTTCCGCTTCCTCCTTCAGGCGGCCCATGGCGGCGGGGTCCTTGGTCAGATCGATGCGGTCAGATCTGCGGAACTCCGCCACAGCCCACTCAACGATGCGCTCGTCAAAGTCATCGCCGCCCAGATGGGTATCGCCGCCGGTGGCCAGCACCGTAAAGGTGCCGTCCTCGATTTCAATGATCGAAACATCAAAGGTGCCGCCGCCCAGATCATAGACCAGGATCTTCTGGGGGGCTTCGTTATCCAGGCCGTAGGCCACCGCGGCGGCGGTGGGCTCGTTGATGATGCGCAGAACATTCAGGCCCGCAATGCGGCCCGCGTCCTGAGTGGCCTTGCGCTGGCTGTCGTCAAAATAAGCAGGCACGGTGATGACCGCCTCGGTCACCGGTTCGCCCAGGTAGCTCTCGGCATCGCGGCGGATCTTGGTCAGGATCATGGCGCTGATCTCCTGCGGGGTCAGGTCTCTGCCATCGATATGCACCCGGTAATCAGAACCCATGTGCCGCTTGATGCTGGACACCGTGCGGCCTGAGTTTGTGGCGATCTGGCGCTTTGCCGCGCCGCCCACCAGACGCTCGCCATCCTTGGTAAAGGCCACCACGCTGGGGGTGGTGCGCTCGCCTTCGGCGTTGGTGATGACCACAGGCTTGCCGCCCTCCACCACCGCCACGCAGGAGTTGGTGGTGCCAAGGTCGATTCCGATCACTTTGCTCATAGTGCTTGTCCTCTTTTCTTCGGCGCAGAATATTTCCTTGAATATCTTACCGGTTTCCTATGACGATTTCTTAGAACAAATGTAAAGAAACTGTGTTTCAGGCGTTTTTATCGTCGGCCAGCAGCTGATTCGTCAGCAGTTCAGCCTCCCGCAGCCAGTCGGCAGCATCCGTTTCGCCCTCAGCCTGCAGGATCCGAAAGCCCTGCACGGCTTCGGCCACCTGCAGCAGCGCCTTTTTGCGGGAGAGGTATTGGGTCTCGTACTGGGCAAGACGCAGGCAGACCTGCGGGGTGTAGGCGATGTCCGGCACCTCCCGGGCAGCGCTCTGGGCGCGGCGGTAGTATTGCAGGGTCTCAGCCATCTCCCCGCCCGATGCGGCACAGTCATCCCCCAGGGCGATCATGGCCTGCACCTCCCCGGCCTGCGCGGCCTTTTTCCACATCCGCCGGGCCTGGGTCTTATTCTTCCGGGTACCCCGGCCATAATACAGGCAGTCCCCCAGGGCAGAAAGCGCCTCGGCGCTGCCCGCCTCGGCGGCGGCAGTGTAGCGGGCCGCTGCCTCCGGCCAATCCCCGGCCCGGGCGGCGGCGTGCCCGGCCTCCAGCTCCTGAGCGCCGGGGTTGTCGCTCCCCCGCTCCGATCTCAGCAGCCCGCTGAGCAGGGAGACATCCAGCGTGGCAGAGCTTGTCCACGGGTCCAGCACCACACCATCGATGCCGTCCGTTTCCAGCGCATACTCCATGGCGCTGCGCAGGCTGCGCTCCACCATGGGGCGGGTTGCGCTGGCCTTTTCCGCCTCGGCGTTCTTTACCGAGGTGAACAGCGGCAGATAGTGCCGCTCTTTCCGGGCGTGGAGCAGCCAGGGCGGCAGGCCCTCGGCCCGCTCCTCCGGGATGGGCAGATGCGCCCAGGGGGCGGCTCCGCTCTGGGGGTCCACCGCCGCATCCAGCGGCACCAGTACCTTGGTCTGCAATTCCAGCGCATAGTTCAGGGCGTTCATCAGGCTCCAGAAATGTTCCTCGTTCTGCTCCCGGTATAGCCGCGCCACGGCCTCCTCCACAAACGGGCAGCCTGTGCCCACCGGCCCGTACTGCGGCGCAGTCCGCTTTTTTCCGCTGCCCACCGGCCGGAAGCGCCGACCGCCCATGTTGTATGCCATTTATCTCACCCTTCTTTTTCATCAATAGGATAAGTATAGCAGGAATCCGCAAATTTCACAATATTTTCCCGCAGGCAGGCCGCACGCAAAAACAGCAGGCGGCTGCACATGGCCGTCTGCTGTTCGGTTCACTCTTCTGCCGGTTTTGCCGCATCGTCCAGATAGTCCTCGATGCTGCCGATGCTGTACCGGTTCTCGTTGGCTTCCACGCTCCGTGCACTGGCATCGTAACAGGCTTCCAGAATGGGCATCACTGGCTGCTGGCCCTCCGGGTCGGTCAGATGTCCGATGGCACGGGCCTCATAGTAGTTGTCGATGATCTGGTTCACGATCCGCTTGCGGTCACGGAGCGGAGTCTGCAGGTTGGCCAGCTGCTCCTGCCGGATGCCGCAGCTGTTGCTGCCGTGGTCACCGAACAGGATGTAATACTCCTGCTCGATCTCCAGCGGTGCAGCCTGATGCAGATAATAATCCGCCAGTGTCCTCCGCTTCTTTTCGGTGCTGAAGCCCTTGATATCCTCCATGCCGCGCGGAAAGAGTTCCGGATGCCGGATCCACATTTCATAGGGCCCCACCGGCAGGTGCAGAGTATCGAATACATCCAGATAATCCTCCAGCGCAATGCGGATCTCGCCCCGTTCCCATTTCTGAATGGTGCGCTTGTCCCGCCCCAGCATATCCGCAAGCTCCTGCTGGGATCTGCCCGCCACATTCCGGGCAAAGGCAATGGCTTCCCCGATTCGGTTCCGGTAGTTGGTCATATTCTTTCCCTCCTGACACACACTTGTCCACCAGGCATTCCAACGTCTGGCGACATAAAATACTTTCCTCTGGATAAAAGGATAATGGTTTGTCCCGCCTTCTGTCAAGAGTTGCAAATTCAATCACTTCACGTCAAATTTTTGTTAAATGTGTCATTCAAGCCGGACAGCCGCCTTTTTTGCAGAGATTTCGCCGCTCTGCGGGGCAGCCGCCCCCTGTCTTAAACAACATTCGGGCCATTTTGTCCTTTTTCACCTGCCGGAGGCGGCCGGATGTGTCAGGTACATCACACCATGCAACGCAAAATATTTTTTGAAAAAAATTCCTCTTCGGCAAGTTTTTCCCAGCGCATCCGTTTCCATACACGCAAAAACCGCCCATAGCTGTCAAAAACAGCCATGGGCGGGTGCTTTTTCTTTATGCTAGTTTATTCAGCCTTACGGCAACGTAGGGGTCAGGGAGCTTGAGCTCGTCAGCAAGGTCGGCTTCAGATTCGTACTTCTCCGCCGCCATGCCCACCACAACGCTGCACACGTCAAAGCGTCCGGCGGGCGAAAGGGCCGTGACCTTGGCTTCTCCATCGGCAATGGCGGTCACCACGCCATCCGCATCCACGGTAACGACACCGGGGTTGCTGCTGACCCATGTAATGGGCACACTGCCGCCGCCTTCCACCGCAACGGCGGCCGTCAGGCGCTCCTGGGTGCCCACGGTGCGGAGCAGCAGGTCACTCTTGTTCAAGGTCACCTTGCCGATATCCGAAGTCACCGTGACGCTGCATCGCAAAGCCTGGCCGTTGGAGACCATTGCCGTGATGGTGGTGGTGCCCGCCGCCTGAGCTGTGACAAGGCCCTTGTCGCTGACCGTAGCCACCTCGGGGTTGCTGCTCATCCACTGGTAGACATAGAGGAAGGAGTGGTCGCTGTTGGTCAGCTGGAGCTGGTGGGCGGGGTGCAGGTCATTGTACTGCAACACAAGACTCAGGCTGGTGGTATCCAGCGTGGGCTTTTTTCTGGCTGCTTCTTCATTTTTGCGGGTCACGGTCACCTTGCAGGCGGCACGTTCGCCGTGGTCGGAGATGGCGGTGATGATGGCAGTGCCCGCATTGCGGCCCGTCACCTTGCCGTCGCCATCCACCGTGGCAACATTGGAGTTGCTGCTCATCCAGACGATGAAGTAATAATCGCTCTGGCCGCTGGTGTACAGGTAGCCCTTGGGGCGGGGGTCATCATCGGTGATCTCCAGCTCCATCTCGGTCAGCTCCAGTTCCAGCTTGGAACCGGTTCCGGTCAGGCCTGTCAGCACACCGGGCGCGGCCTGCGCGGGCAAAGGGGCAGCCAGCAGGGCCCCGCTCAGAGCCAGCAGGGCCAGAAGCCGCCCCGCGGTTTGGAATTTCCATTTCATTGGGTCGAACTTCCCTCCTTGTTTCATCCCATGGGATCAAAGGAATGCCGCACACATGGAAAAATTTCGCGTCCATGATTTTTCTCACTATTGATTCATTTTACACGTCCGGCCAATGTGGGTCAAGTTTTTCGCCCAAAGTGCTGTGCTTTCGCACCCGATTTCGTCAGGAATTCCAGTTTTTTCCGATTTTTTTGTGCAGAACATCAGGGCCAAAAAGCGCTCAGTCACCTCCGGTGACAGCCCCCCTGATAGGGAGGCTAGGTTCACGCGCTTTCTTCGGTGTAATACTGTGCCTGGGCGTTCCACAGTTCGTAATACTTTCCATCCGGCTCCCCCAGCAGTTCCTCATGGGTGCCCTGCTGGACGACCTCGCCGTGGTCGAACACGGCGATCTCATCACAGAACTTGCAGGAGGACAGCCGGTGGCTGATATAAATTGCAGTCTTATCGCCCGCGATCTCGTTGAACTTTGTGTAGATCTCCGCTTCAGCCACCGGGTCCAGGGCGGCGGTAGGCTCATCCAGCACGATGAAAGGTGCATCCTTGTACAGGGCCCGGGCAATGGCGATCTTCTGGGCCTCGCCGCCCGAGATGGTCACGCCATCCTCGTCCAAATCTTTATAAAGGCAGGTGTCCAGCCCCTTGGGCATCCGGGCCAACCGGTCGGAAAAGCCCGCTTTTTGCAGGCAGTCGGCGGCACGGGCGGCATCATAATGCTGGGCCGTGGCAACATTCTGGCCCAGCGGCAAGGCGAACAGCTTGAAATCCTGGAACACCACCGAGAAGATATCCATGTACTCATCGTAGCGGTACTTACGGATGTCGATGCCGTTGAGCAGGATGACACCCTCGGTGGGGTCGTATAGGCGGCAGAGCAGCTTGATGAAGGTGGTCTTGCCGCTGCCGTTCATGCCCACCACGGCCAGCCGCTCCCCCACCTTGAAGGTCATGCTCAGGTGGCGCAGGGCATATTGCTCGCTGCCGGGGTACCGGAACGAGACATCCCGGAACTCCACGGTATACTGGCGGTCGCTCCGCTTTTCGGTGGTCAGGCTGCCCTTGTACATCTTGTTGGGCAGGTCAAGATAGTCATAGAGCGTTTTCAGGTAGGGTGCGTTGAATCTGCAGTCGCCCACGGCGGTGAACAGCCCGCCGATGCCCACAAAAAAGTTGGTGGCTGCGCCCACATACTGGGTCACAGCGCCCAAACCAAAGGCCCCGCCGTAGGCCTTCAGGCATACAAAGAGGTAGGCAAGACCCATGAGCAGAGCCGAAACGGCGTTGCCCGTGGCATTCAGGATGCCGAATTTCCCCTTGCGGGCCCGCTCAAAGGCAGGCATGGAGACGGCGGCGTGATCTTTCAAAAACTCGAACTGGTCGTACATCCGCACGTCCAGCGCCTTTTTGTCGTCCCGACATACCCCCATGAGGAAGGCCCAGAGCCGGTTGCCCCAGCGGCCCTCCTCCTCGATATCCGGGCTGCTGATGCCCGCGCTGGAAGCGCACACCGGCGAGAGCCACGCCACGGCTAGGATCAGCACCAGCACTGCCGGAACACAGAGCGGGCTGTTGAAGACTGTCAGCGGGCCGGCGGGCACCCTGGCCGTGAACAGCCCCACCGACAGCACCGCGCCGCCCAGAATACGGAATACCGCCGCGGATACACTGTCCAGCAGCGCCACAGCGTTAGGATTGCCGCCGCTGCAGAAGCTTTCGCTCTGCTGGATGAAATTGTAGAGGTCGTAGACCTGCTGGCTGTCCTCGTCGGCATAATCCATGGACATCTGCTTTTCCATAAAGCAGTCATGGCCCAGCTGCCAGTTCAGCTGTTCCCGCTCCACGCTCTTCCAGTGGAGCAGGACCGACCGCACCAGCGTGAGCAGAGCGGTCACGCCCAGCACCCACGCCACATCCACGGCAAGGGCCTGCGGGTCCCGCGCGTCCGACAGCTCAGCCACCAGCCGGGCCGAGAACCAGACCACGGCATAGGGGCTGACGGCATCCGCCAGTGCCCACAGCACGGTGGACAGCACAAAGCGGGGCGTATTTTTCCAGTAAAAGCGCCAGGCCCGCAGGGTCAGCCGGACGCTTTCCTTCAGGGTCATTTTTTCTTCGTTCATACGGCCTTGCCCTCCTTGTAATATTTGCTCTGCACCGCAAACAGCTTGGCATAGCCGCCGTTTTGGGCCATCAGCTGGTCGTGGGTTCCCTCCTCGACCACACGGCCGTTTTCAAGGAAGAGAATGCGGTCACAGAAACGGGTGGAGGCCAGTCGGTGGCTGATGAACAGGCTGGTGCGGCCCCGGGTCATCTCGTTGTACTTCTGGTAGATATCATCCTCGGCGATGGGGTCAAGGGCGGCAGTGGGCTCATCCAGCACAAGAATAGGCGCGTCTTTATACAGGGCACGGGCCAGCATCAGGCGCTGGGTCTGGCCGCCGGAGAACTCCACGCCGTCCAGATAGACATCCCGGCCCACATGGGTCTTGATACCCGCCGGGAGGGATGTGATTTTTTCCGTCAGCCCTGCCTGGTCAAGACAGTACCGCACCTTTTCCTCGTCGATGCCGTCCATGGCCTGGGCCACATTCTCGGCCACCGTGCAGGAGAGCACGCTGAAATCCTGAAAGACCGCTTCAAACAGCTTGTAGTAATCCCGGCGGTTATACTGCCGGATATCCTGCCCGTTCAGCAAAACACGCCCCCCGGTGGGGTCAAGGAAGCCGCAGATCAGCTTGACCAGTGTCGTCTTGCCAGCGCCATTCAAGCCCACGATGGCCAGATTCTCGCCGGGGTGCAGTGTCAGGCTCATGTGGGCGATGGTGTTTTTCTCCGCACCGGGGTAGCGGTAGCTCACATCCTCCAGCTGCAGCTCATAGGGCATATCCAGCCGCTTTTCCAGCGGGATGCCCTCCTCAAACCGGAAGGGTTCCGGCAGCTCGAGGAACTCCCGGATGGTGGAGATGTCCAGGCTCTGCTTGCGCAGGAGGGCAAACTGCTCCATCAGGCCTGTGACCCATTGGGCAAAGCCGGAGGCCGCACCGAAGTAGAGCAGGAATTCCGACACCGGCAGGCCCCTGGTCACGGTGAGCCAGAGCAGATAAGCATAGGCCGCACCGTTGCGCACCAGCAGCAGGGCCAGGTCGATGAGGTTGGCGGTCAGGTAGGCGCGCTCCCGCTTTTCGAGAAAGGCATAGTTGAGCCGCAAAGCAGAATCGTACAGGTCAGTGAGCCACTGCCGCAGACCGAAGATGCGGATATCCTTGCCGAACTCGCGTCCCTCGGCGGTGTTGCGCAGGTAATGCAGGCTCCGGGCGATCTTTGCCCCCTCCTCCCGGTGGCGGTAGCCCCACTCGTTGATATTCCTGGTGGAAAAATAGCTCACCACAGCGGTCAGGGCCGTCAGGACACAGAGCCAGGGGTTCAGCCCGGACAGCAGAGCCAGATACACCCCGAAGCCGATGAGGTTTGTCAGGATATCCGTCCAGCTTTTCCAGAAAGCCTCGCCGGAAGCACGGTTGTTCATACAGGCATCGTGGCCCTTCTGGTACATCAGACGAAAGGCTTCATCCAGCAGGTTGGCATAGGCCGTGCGGGTGCGCTTGGTGTTGATGCGCTTCAGCAGCTCCAGCCGCACGCCGCACCGGCCAAACATGGTGAGGTTGTCGATGTAGTAGCACAGCGCGGTCAGGGCAAACAGCAGGATGGTGAACCCGCCGATGGCACCCAGCAGCTGGCCCAGCGGCGCGCCGCTTTCCAGTTTGCCCAGCACCGCCGGGCTGATGAGCATTTCGGCAGTGGTCTTGCCTGCCGTGCAGACGGCCAGCAGCACCACCAGCAGCGGCACGCTCCGTCGGGTGTCCCAGGCCACCGAGAGCATGTAGGCAGTGTTCTGCCAGACATTGTATTTTGGCTTTGGCTTTTTGGTTTTCTCGTTCTTTCCCATTTTGGAATCCCCTTTCACTTGTCTGGCAATGATCCTAACACAAAAAATCGCCCCCGACACATTCCGGGGACGAAACGCCTGATTTGGGGGATGAATTGCTAAACCTGTGGAATCAATATCTCCGTCGTGAATGCCCCATCCTCGCTGTTGCGGCTGAGGTAGCCATCCAGCTTTTCCACGATGGCATCAATGCGCACCAGCCCGAAACCGTGGCCCTCGCCCTTGGTGGTGACAAAACGGCCCGCAAGCTTTTTCTGCTTTTTAGTTGCCGTGAAATTGGTGAAGGAGATATAGAGCTGTGTGCCCTTCATATCCATATATACCCGGATGAGCCGCTCCTCCTCGGGCAGCTCCGCACTGGCATCCATGGCGTTATCAAAAAGGTTGCCCAGGATGCAGCAGAGGTCAAGCTCACTCATTTTCAGTTTGACCGGGATATGGGCATCGATCTGCACCGGGATATTTCGGCTCTTGGCAAGGGAGATCTTGCTGTTGATGATGGCATCAGCCATGGCGTTGCCGGTTTTTACAGCCAGATCAACAGTGTTCAGGTCGGTATCCAATGCATCCAGGTAGGCTTTGATGCCGTCCAGATCCCCCTGTGCCGCCAGCACCTTCATGGTCTGGATGTGTCCCCGGTAATCGTGCCGCCATCCCCGCATCTGGCGGTACATGTTGTCCACCTCTTTGTAGTGGGTCTCGATGAGCTCCCGCTGGTAAGCGGCGATGCGTTGATCGAGGAGCTTTGAAAAGAATTTAAGTTTCATCATTAAGTCCTCTCAATGATCGCCCGGTTCAGGGGCTCATAGGCACCCCGGGGCAATGGGAGGGCGGTACCATCGGCCAGCACGACTTCCTTTTTGGTCACACGGCGGATCTGTTTCAGGTTCAGGATCATCCCCCGCCCCACCCGGAGGAAGCCTTCGTCCAGCTGGGCCTCGAACTCACCAAGCGTCCGCTTGACGGTGTAATCCTGCCTGGCATGAACCGTGACGTAATTCTGGTGCACGTCCAGATACCGCACCTCATACAGCGGCAGGCGCACCAGCTCGCCGGAAAGCTCCAGGTTCAGGCACCGGGCGTTGCGGCGGTGCTTTTCCCAGGCACGGTCGAGAACAGCAAAGAGCTTTTCGCGGCTGACCGGCTTCACCAGGTAGTGGAGGGCGGCCACGTCATAGCCCTCGGCAATGTAATCGGAGTAGCCGGTGATGAACACGATCTGCACGGCTTCATTCTCCTGCCGCACCGTTTTGGCCAGCGTCACACCGTCCGTGCCCGGCATTTCCACGTCCAGAAGTAATAGGTCAAAGCTTTTGTCCTCTGCGTAGCGAAAAAGAAAGGCATCCGCCGAGGCAAAGCGCTCACTCTCCACCTCAATGCCACGCTCTGCGGCCCACTGGTGCAGAATGCTCCCCACAAATTCAGCATCGGTCGTGCTGTCATCACAGATCGCGGCACGATATGACATAGCGGGCTCCCCTCTCTTTCCGTAAACTCTGGGTAGAGTATGACACACTTTGTCCGCAATTGCAACAAAAAGAAGCGGCTGACACGACAGCCGCTTCTTTTTGTACGATTTCATTTTATGAATTATTTTCAGTTGTGCTGTTTCAGAGCGCAGACCGCAATGCTCAAAGCGCTCCATGCCGCCTGATACATCAGGACAGCAGCCACCGACAGGGTGCCGATGCTGCCCGCGTAGGTCAGCAGAACACCGATGACCACCGAGAACCAGACCGAGACCATCTGCACCGTGGTGGCGCTCGTCTCGGCGTTCTGGGCCTTTTCCGCCGCGCGCAGGCCGCCGATCAGGCTGGCAAAGCCCTTATCATGCAACATACAGCAGCGGGCCGTCTCGTCCGGCTGGGCAGGGGTCAGCGCGCTGCACTGCTCCTGATCCAGCAGGGTGATCATCCCCTCGGGCAGATGGTAAGCCTCGGTGATGTGGCGGGCCGTCAGGCTGGGGTCCTCACAGGTGACCAGCAGGCGGATGTTCTCCCGCTGCAGCACCTCCAGACCGCGGGCGGCGTTGCGGCCGCCCACATAATGGAGCACGAACATGGCGTGCAGGCTACCGGAAACAGCCAGATACAGGATCTGCAGCGCGCCGTTCTGGGAGTGCTCATCCTCGTACTCCTGCTCAGGCAGGGGCACGCCCTCCCGCTCCATGTACAGCCGGTTGCCGATGAGCACCCGGTTGTTATCGCACCAAGCGGCAAAGCCAAGACCGTGGTGGACCTCCAAGTCCTTCACAGGGTACAGGATCTCGGTGCGGTCCTCGATGATCTGACGGAACAGACCCCGCAGGGTCTCACAGCTGTGGTTGAGGATGCTGGCCGCATAGAGGATGGCGCGGTCGATGCGGCCTCCCTTGAAGATGCGGATATCCTCCAGGTTCACGCTGTCGGCGGTAAAGAGCTCGTCGGCATCCACCTGCACGGTATCCACGCCGCCCAGCTCCTCAATGGCAGCCCAGCCGGGCACCACAGCACCGGCGGCGGCAGCGGTCTTTTGCAGGCGCAGAGACGCGATGCCCGCAACCAGGGTGGAGGACAGCGGTGCACCCATGCAGAGCATGGAGGTCAGGGCTGCGGCCATGCCGTTGGGCCCGCCGCCAAACAGCAGGAACACCAGCCCGCTGAGCACGGCAGCACCCAGCAGGATCAGGGCCGTCTTGCGGGCGCGGCGCTCACTGGCGCGCTCCCCGAAGCTTTGCTCCACCAGTGCCTCGTCCCACTGGACAGGGCGGCTGAGCAGCACCCAGGGATCTTTCTGATCCAGGCTCCGGGCCAGCACCCGGATCAGGTCCTTATCCCGGACACGGAACGCGCCCTGCAGCCCCTCGGGAGATCGGGCGGCAAGGTCATAGCCGTTTCTGACGGCAGTCAGCAGGACACGGCTGCCCAGCAGGGCCAGGAACAGGCCCAGTGCGGCCACGCCGGAAAGCAGCGTCCAGCTGGAGTTCTGATAGCTCTGGGCGTTGAGCAGGGCGACCGCAGCCTGCACCAGCGCACCGCAGGCGGCCAGCGCCGGCATGGTGTCTGCACTGGGGCGGCCTTTGAGGCCCTGCAGGCCATCCCGCAGGACAGGCCAGCCCACAGCCAGTGCACCGGCCAGGAAGAGCAGGTTGGCGGCATAGAACGCCGCCGGGGCGATCACGGGGTCAAGGGAGGCCACAGGGGCCAGCAGCCCCTCGGCAACAAGGCCAAAGTGGAGCAGTACCACCGCAAGGATGCCCTCCAGCACACACCGCAGCGTCAGCTCCGCGCCCATCCGGCGGAGCTTCTCCCCCACCTGCTCGGGCGTTTCCGGCTCGGTTTCTTCTTCAGGCTTCTCCGCAGCCTCCGGGGCGGCAGGGGCCGCTTCCTCAGCAGGCTGGGCCGGGGCCTCCTCTGCCGGTGCGGCAGGCCGGGTGGGTGCTTCGTCCTCTTCCAGCCCCATCAGCGGCAGGCTCATGCTGTCGTCCTTGCTGGGGGCCTCGGTGCGGGTAGGGGCCTGCGGCTCGTTCTCGTCCGCGCCCTTGCCAAAGAACTGGAAAGCCGTTTCCGGTTCCGGCTCAACCTCTGGCGCGGCTTCCGGGGCAGACTTCGCCTGCTTTACCGACTGATCCTCGGCAAACACCATGGGGATGGCCGGGCCCTCAGGCGCTGCGGGAGCTTCCGGCTCCACGGCCAGCACCTCTTCGGGGGCATCCTGCACCTCCTCCACCGGGGCGGGCTTGGGGGTGCCATAGAGCATGGCCTTGAGTTCGGCCATCTCTGCATCCTCCTGCTGCTCCTGCGGGGTCAGGGGTTCCCGGCGGCGGGGCGGCTCCGGCTTTTTCTCGGGCTGGGGTGCGGGCCGGGGTTCCGGCTTCGGCGCTGCGGGGGCTTCCGGCGCGGTGGGCAGAGCCACAGGCTCTGCTTCCTCCAGCTCTCCGGGCTCCAATGCCAGCTCCAGGCCGGCCTCGGCTTCTTCCTCATGGCCCAGCACGATCTCACCCGTGGGCGGCAGCTCATTCTGCACGGCCGGGACGGCGGCAGGCTCCTCTTTGTCCTTTTCGCGGTGGAAGAGCTTGCCCAGCAGGCTGCCGGTATTCTCCTTTTCCTCATCGCGGCGCTTCATCTCTTCGGGCACCTGTGCCACGCTGGTGCTGAAAAACGTGCGGAACTTCTCGTTCTGCGCATCGATCTCTTCCTGTGTCAGCTCTTTGCGCTTATCATCCTTTGGCATCCTAGTCCCTCCCTGTTCTGGTCACGGCGGTCTGGCCGCTGTTTCTTACTCTGCGGCGCGCTGGCTCTGGATCTCGTACAGGATGATGCCAGCCGCCACCGAGACATTGAAGCTGTCCACGCCGGTGCCCTGAGCGGCCATATCCAGCCGCACCACACCATCGCAGAGCTTTTTCACCAGCTGGGATACACCGCTGCCCTCGCTGCCCAGCACCAGTGCGATGGGGCCGGTCAGGTCGTTCTTGCGCAGGGGCACACCGTCCATATCGGCACAGTAGACGAACACCCCCTGATCCTTCAGGCGGCGGATGGTCTCGCCGATGTTGGCCACGCGGGCCACAGGCAGGCGCTCGGCCGCACCGGCACTGGACTTGATAACGGTGGGGGTCACGGACGCGCCGCCCCGCTTGGGGATGACGATGCCGTGGGCTCCGCACAGCAGAGCCGAGCGCATCACCGCGCCCAGATTATGGGGGTCCTCGATGCCGTCACTCAGCACCAGGAAAGGAGGCTCCCCCTTCTCTCTGGCAACGTTCAGCAGGTCCTCCACGGTCACATATTCGATCTCGCTGGCAAAGGCGGCCACGCCCTGATGGCTCTCGGTGCCGGTCATCAGGCGCAGCTTGTTGGGGTGCACCCGCTTGACCGTGGCCCCGGCCTCCTTGGCCATGGCGGTATAGTAAGCTGCCACAGCGGGGGCCATGCCCTCCGCGATCAGCACGGTATCCACGCCGGAACCGCTCTTGAGCAGCTCGGTCACGGGGTTTTTGCCGTAGACCAGGCTCTCATTCCTGGGCTGCTCCTCCGTGCTGCTGCGGCGGGGGCGGCGCGGCATTTTCTGTTCGTCCATTGATGTGTTCTCCTTCCATTCTATGGCAAGGCGGGCCGTTTGAGCCGCGCCATGGTTTCGTTCTGTTTCAGTTTTACTATATTTTGACACTGATACATTCTAAAGTATAGCATACCCCGGCATTCTTCGCAATGTTTGCCGAAGGCAAAAGTTTTCCACATTCAGCGGGCTATACAATCGGTAATTCGGCTCAAATTTTTCCACATGTTGAAAACCCGGTGGAAAATGTTCAAAAATCAAGTTTGTACGCCCACTTTCCGGGTGGAATTCCACAGTTTCCACCAAGTTTTCAACCTCCCAGGTTCGACACGCAAACTTTTCGCCGTACTTTTTGTAAAATTCAAGTCGGAATTATGACAATTTTTTGAAGGGAGATCCAGTGGTTTTTGCCAGAATCTCCAACATCAAAATGCCCAATGTGAATTTGTGTTGAAAACGCCGCGGGAACCGCCTTGATTTTATCCTGTAATTGGGGTATACTACCCTTAGGTTCGTTAAAGGATGCGCAATCTTGTATCCAAAACGGCTTTTTTCACCCCAAAATGATTTTGCGGAGGTAATGAATAATGTTGGTAAATGCAACCGAAATGCTGATCAAGGCACGCGATGGCCACTACGGTGTGCCCCAGTTCAACATCAACAATCTGGAGTGGACCAAGGCAGTCCTGACCGCCTGCGAGGAAATGAAGAGCCCCG
>ERZ773241.1761-NODE-1761-length-19485-cov-4.141173_pt1 | contig 19485 bp, 22 predicted proteins | sample MGYA00580989_ERZ773241 | MGnify/ENA primary metagenome ERZ773241 (study PRJEB29015, sample SAMEA2737804) | human gut metagenome | biome: human gut; feature: human-associated habitat; material: faeces | place: China | collected 2012 ... | reverse complement strand
CGATTCCTGCTGGGCGATTCCAAGGAAACGCGCCTCGCGCCGTTTCTTTACATGATCGACGACCCGGCCAAGTGGAGCGACATCAACGAATTGGCGAAAGCCAACCCCAACCTGGGCGTGAGTATCAGCGTCAGCTACCTGCTGGAGGAGATTGCCATTGCTGAGGGCAGCCTGTCCAAACGCGCTGAGTTTTTAACAAAATACTGCAATGTAAAGCAAAACTCTAGTCTTGCCTGGCTGGCCTCCGATGTTGTGGAGCGCGCCTGTGGAGCACATGTCGACCCCGCCAGCTTTAAAAACTGCTATTGCGTGGGCGGCATCGATCTGAGCCGTACCACAGACCTGACCGCTTGCGTGGCAATCATTGAGAAAAATGCCAAGCTGAATGTGCTGGCGCATTTCTTCCTCCCTGCTGAAAAACTGCAAGAGGCCACAGAGCGGGACGGCTTGCCCTATGCCGCCTATGTGAAGCGCGGCCTGCTGACGCTGAGTGGCGACAATTTTGTTGATTATCATGATTGTTTCAACTGGTTCAGGACGCTGATAGAACAATACAAAATTTATCCTTTACAGGTCGGCTATGACCGATACACTGCGCAGTATCTTGTGCAGGATATGAAGCAATACGGATTCCACATGGATGATGTGTTCCAGGGTTTTAACCTTACACCAGTAATCCGGGAAGTTGAAGGACTGCTAAAGGACGGCACCATTAACATCGGGGACAACGACCTGTTGAAAGTTCATCTGCTGAACACGGCGCTGAAAGTTGAAAACGACAGCGGCAGATGCAAACTAGTGAAAATGAGCGCCACCGACCATATTGACGGATGCGCCGCACTCCTGGACGGGATGACGGTGCGGCAGAAATGGTGTGCCGAAATCGGCGGCCAGCTGAAGAACGCGGGGTGATGAGCATGGGTTTATTTCAATCAATTTTCGGGAAGATAGCCGCCAAACGCCTCGCGTCTGGATTTTGGACGACACTGGACGGCTACACACCCAGCTTTTTGACTTGGGGCGGCGAATTGTACGAGAGTGAGATTGTTCGCGCCTCGATCCATGCTACGGCCACCCACGCCAGTAAGTTGAGCGTTACCGTGCAGGGAACTGCTAACCCCAGGTTACAGACCCGGCTGCGGCAGGGTCCCAACAAGTGGCAGACCTGGGGGCAGTTCCTGTACCGCCTTTGCACGATCCTGGAGGTGCAAAACACCGCTTTTATCGTGCCGGTTCTCAACGAGTTTGGCGAAACAGAGGGCATCTTCCCGGTGCTGCCGTCCAGCTGTGAAATCGTACAGTATGGGACTACGCCCTGGCTACGTTACACATTCCGCACCGGCCAGACCGCTGTCATGGAGATGGAGCGGTGCGGCATTATGACAAAATTCCAGTACAAAAGCGATATTTTCGGCGAAAACAACGGAGCCCTAAAGCCCACGATGGATCTGGTGAATTTGCAAAACCAGGGCATTGCCGAAGCTGTCAAAAACGGTGCGACGTTCCGCTTTGCCGCTAAGATGGGCAACTTTTCCAGTGATGAGGACTTAAAAAAGGAAAGGCAGCGTTTCAGCCGGGAAAATCTGCAAGGTGAGGGCGGCGGCATTTTGCTGTTTCCTAACACCTACACGGACATCAAGCAACTGGAGTCCAAGCCCTACGTCGTGGCTGCCGATGAGATGGAGCGCATCAATACCAATGTGTTCAATTACTTCGGCACCAACGAGGATGTCCTGCAAAACCGCGCCTACGGTGATAAATGGAGCGCGTTCTATGAGGGCAAAATTGAGCCGTTTTCCATCCAGTTCAGCGACGTCGCCACAAAAATGCTGTTTACTGAGCGCGAACGCGCGGGCGGCACGCTGCTGATGGCAACGGCCAACCGGCTGCAATACATGAGTAACACCGAAAAGCTGAACGTATCGGCCCAGATGGCTGACCGTGGCATTATGAACCGTGATGAAATCCGCGAAATCTGGAATTTGCCGCCCCTGCCTGATGGGCAAGGGCAGGCGTACACGATTCGCGGCGAGTATTATCTGCTTGGAAGTGACGGCAGCGTAACCAAGAAAGGAGACGACTTAACCAGTGGAAAGTAATGAAAAGCTGTTGAAAAAGCTGGGCAATGGCCGTGAATACCGCGCCATGCGCATGGAAGTGCGCACCGATGGTGCCCAGGATGCCCAGACCGTAGAGGGCTATGCAACCACCTTTGGCGAGCCGTATCTGCTTTACGAATACGGCTTTGAAGATGGCACCTACCGCGTGATGGAGCAGGTGGACCCGCATGCCTTTGATAATTGCGATATGAATGATGTAATCATGCAGTACGACCATGAGGGCCGCGTATTTGCCAGAACCAAAAACAACACCCTGCAGCTGGCCACCGACGAGACCGGCCTGAAAGTTACCGCCGATCTGAGCGGCACTGAGATTGGCCGCCAGCTGTACACAGAGATCAAGGGCGGCTACACGGACAAGATGTCCTTTGGTTTTGTGGTGGCCGAGGATAAACGAGAAGTCACCCGCGATCTGGAGAACCACATCACGACCGTGAACCGCACAATCACCAAAATCAAAAAACTGTACGATGTGAGCGCTGTGAGCCTCCCGGCCAATGACGCCACGTCGATCAGCGCCCGAAAATTCCTTGACGGAGAGATTGAGAGAATTAAAGCGGAGAGACTGCAAAGGGCGGATACCGCAACAAAAATCAAACTGAAACTTTTGGGAGTGTAAAACCATGAGAAAGAAAACCAGTGAAATGACCATTGCGGAACTGCGCGCCCGTGCCGCCGAAATCCGCACCGAAGTCAACACCGAGGGTGCCGACCTGAACGCCCTTGATGCCGAGGCCGAAGAGATCAGCCAGCGCATTGCCCAGTATGAGACCGAACAGCGCCGCCTTGGTATTGCCGCCAAGGTTGCGGGCGGTGCCGGTACGCCCCTGGACAACCCCACCGTCAACACCGATGCCCAGACCCGCGCCCAGCAGTTCAAAGAAACGCGCCAGGGCCGCATCTCGGTGGCCGAGACCCGCAGCGTTCTGATCAGCGGCGGCAAGCTTGCCACCCCGACCGCAGTGTCCGGCATCAATGATGTCGTCGGTCCGCACGTTTCCAGCATCGTCGATTTGGTCAAGGTCGTCAACTGTGACGGCATGGGCAGCAACAAGGTTGCCTACATCAAGACCGACGTCGATGCTGCTGCCGAACAGACCGAGGGCGCAGCGGCCACTGTCAAAGAGCCCACCTTCGGCACCGTGACCATCAGCCCCTCTTCCGTGGCCGTGTTGGCTTACATCAGCCGCCAGGTGCAGAAGCAGAGCCCGCTGCTGTATGAGGCCAAGGTCCGCGAGCAGGCCCTGCTGGCCCTGCGCAAAAAGGCATCTGCGCTCATTGTCGGTAAGCTGAAAGCGAGCACCCTGGTTGTCACCAAAGACGCCACCGTGGACAGCGGCAAAAAGGGCGTCATCAATGACAAGACCCTGCGCAATCTGGTGTTGGCCTTTGGCGGCGATGAGGGCGTCGAGGGCGGCGCAGTGCTTTTCCTGAACAAGGCTGACCTGGTGGCTTTTGGTGACGTGCGCGGCACCAACGAGAAAAAGGCCGTCTATGAGATCGAGCCCGACACCGACAACCCCAACACCGGCATCATCAAGGATGGCGGTTTGAGTGTCCGCTACTGCCTGAACAGCAACCTGACCGCCTGCGCCGGCACGGCCCAGACCTCCGATGTGCAGCGCACCATGTTCTACGGCGTGCCTGCCGCAATGGAGCTTGACCTGTTCAGCGACTACGAGATCGCCGTGTCCGCTGACTTTGCCTTTGACAAGCTGATGGACACCATCCGCGGCGACGTGGAGCTGGGTGCTGATGTTGTTGCCCAGGGCGGCTTTGTGGCGCTGACCATCCCGGCCACCTCCTGATTGGGGGCTGACCCATGGCAGACAACGACCTGCTGTACCGTGTAAAGCATGCACTGCGGCGGCCTGACATGCCGGAGAGCATGGCCCAGGAATTGGCCGACCTGATCGACGCCGCGCTGGCTGATCTAAAGCAGGCGGGCGTGTCCAACATGGACACAGCCGACCCGCTGATCCGGCGCGCCGTCATCACCTACTGCCGGGCCAATTTTTGGCCGGGCGATGATTATGCCCAGCTGAAAGCATCCTATGATGAGCAAAAAGCGCAGCTGCGGATGACAACCAACTACACAGACTGGCCCGACGCTTGAGCGCTGTGCTGTGATGCACCGCCGGAGTGCCTACGCCCCGGCGGTGCTTTTTTACTAAGGAGAAGCCCATGTACTGGAGCGAACAGATCACCCTGATGAAAGACGAACCTGAAAAGGTGCAAGGTGTGCTTACACACAACTACAGCGAGGTGCGCACTGTTTACGGTGAAAGAAAATCTGTAAAATGGGGCGAGTTTTTCGCGGCCGAAGCTGCCGGAACGACCCTGACTGCGGTTTTTGTGCTGCATGCAGACGAATATTGCGGGGAGCGCGTTATCTCTTGGAACGGCAATCTGTACAGCGTCCAGCGGGCCTTTGAAACCGGCGACAAGGTAGAGCTTACCGTCAGCGACCTGCCACAGGCCAAGGGAGGTCCGCCGTGAAAATGAATTTACTGTGGAGCGATGAAGTTACACAGCAGCTGGCCAAACTTGCTGACCTGGATGCCATTGCTCCAGAAATGCTGCAGAGTGCAGCTCCCATCGCATCCGATGCGCTAAAGCAAGAAGTAAGTAAACACAAAAGCCACCGTGCAAATAAACACCTGGCAGATAGCGTGCGGGCCGGAAAACCTAAAAAGAGGAAAAAAGGCGGATACGGCTTAGAGGTGAGCTTTAGCGGTTACGACAGCGGTCATGGGTCCAGCCCAAGCTACCCCAACAAAGTTGCCCAGATGCAAAAGGCGGTAGCCTTGGAATACGGAACCGCAAAGGAGCCAGCGCAGCCGTTTTTAAATCGAGCTGCCGCCAACTGTGAGGACGCTGTAAGTACAGCAATGCAGGATGTCCTGCAAAAGCGAGGTAACCTATGACGATGATTGATGCAGCCCTAAATGCTTTGGGCACGGTTTGCACCAGTGTTTCGTTTGTAAAAAACGAGGATGACCCTTTACCTGACAACTATATTGTCCTGAGTGTACTGGATAATACCCCAGACGTTTACGCTGGCGATCAGGACGAACAGCAGCATTTGCAGGTGCGCGCCGCCTGGTTCACAAGAGATCTGCCGCAGCCCTGTGCCCGGAAAATGCGCTGCGCTTTACGCGATGCCGGCTTTATCATCGGCTCTACTGAGTACAGCTATGATAATGAAACAAAACATTTTGTTGCATACGTTGAAGCTGAATCAGATGACGCATGCGACTGGAACGAAAGAGAGGTCCAATAATGGCATTTATCGGTTTGCCCTTTTATGGCTACTGCCCTATTACCGTAACCACCAACGATGACGGCTCTGAAACAGAATCCCTCGGCGCTGGCAAAATCACCCGTGCCGTCATCAGCTATGCTGGCGAAAACGACAGCGAAAGCAGCGAACTGTGGGCCGGCGATCGCCGGGAACAGAGAGACAGCGGCTCCCCTTCTGCCAAGCTTACCATCGACCGAAGCTATTTGAGCCTGGCTGATGAGGCAGAACTCGGCGGCCACTCCTATGATAAAACCACGGATACGCTGGAACGTAAGGAGAACGATACGCCTGCATTTGTGCGTGTTGCTGCCCTTGGAAAGCTGCGGACCCCGGAGCGGAAACTTGTGTACCGCCTGATTGGGTACTACCGGGCAAGTTTTAATCCCGTTAATGAAAACCTTGCTACGGCCACCAAAGGCAAGAGCTATGGCAGCACCAAACTGACCGGCTCCGCAGAATGCAATGCAGACGGGAACTTTGAGAAAAAACAGGATTTCACCGAGTACGCTGCTGCATTGACCGCCCTGAAAACCTTCTTGAATATTAAGGAGTAATAAGCATGACCGAGATCGTACTGCGCGGGCGCAAGTACCCTGCGCTGTTTGATCTGCAAAATGTAAAAGAACTGCAAGAACATTTTGGAGATCTGACCACCCTGCCCGACAAGTTGAAAAATCCGAACGAGGCGGCCTACATTATCTGGCTGTTGATTCGTGAAGGAGTGGAGCTTGACAACGAGGAGCATCACAGGGATAACGAAGCTCCAAGCCTTGCAGCAGTTCAGCGGCTCATCACTTTTGCGGATCTGACAGACGGCGTGGTTGTACAGGCTGTGGAATCTGCTTTTATGGAGTTTTACGGAAAAAACGGATCCGGCCGTCAAGTGTTGGATGCGACGCGGAAAATGCTGAGCGAATCTGGGTTGATGACGTTCCAGAGCGACACTTTGACGGCTCCGACCGCCTGATCCGTTTTGCACGGCTTGAGTATATTGCCGTAGGGCTACTTGGATACAGCCGCCGAGAGACGCGTTTTCTAAGTCTGAACGAGTTGCTACAGCAATTTGAAGAGTACTGCATAATGCATGGCATTGAGGTGCCGGAAGAAAGGGGGCTTGCAGATGGCTTTGCCTAAGGCAGGTGTTAGTCTGGTAGTTGAAAACGACAAAGCATTTAAAGATGCTTTGAGCGAAGTAAACTCCGGCTTGCGCGTGAATAAAAGCGAACTGCAGCTTGTTACTGCTCAAACACAGAATCTTGATGACAGACAAGCGGCCCTGCAGGCCCGATACCAGGCGGTTGAAAACACTTTACAATCGTATCGGGACAAGGTTGCAATCCTTACCCAGGCCTATGAAAACTGTGCCGAGCGAGAGGGCGAGGGCAGCAAAAAGACCATGGAGTGGAAGAACAGCCTGACCCAAGCACAGACGGCTGTTGCCAGAACCGAAAACGAACTTGTCAGCATGCGCTCCGAGATGGGACAGTCAAATACAAGCACACTCAGTTTGGCTGACGTTGTAACCGGGCTGTGCGACTCTTTGGGTGTACAATTGCCGCCTGCTGCGCAGAAGGCGGTGGATGGGCTGAGTAACATCTCCGCCAGCAGCGCAGCCGCTATTACTGCTGTTGGCGGCCTGGTAACTGCATTGGGAAAAGCCACCCTGGAAACAGCCAAAACCGCCGATGATCTGTTGACTTTATCCTCACAAACTGGCCTGACCACCGATCAGCTGCAGGAGTTTGAATATGCAAGCGAACTGATCGATGTCAGTACCGACACGCTGCGCGGCAGCCTTGTAAAGCTGACCAACAACATGCAGACTGCGGCAAGCGGCACCGGTTCCGCTGCAGAAGCGTTTAAGGCGCTGGGTGTCAATGTCCAGGACAGTGACGGGCACTTGCGCAGCAATTACGATGTATTTCTGGATACCATCGATGCTTTGGGCAAGATGACCAACGAAACAGAGCGAGATGCTTATGCCATGGACATCTTCGGCCGAAGCGCCACAGATCTAAACCCTCTGATTGAAGCCGGGGCCGGCAAGCTGATGTATCTGAGCCAGCAGGCTCACGAAGTCGGCTATGTAATGGACAATGAAACCTTGCAATCTTTTGGAGAACTGGACGATGCGCTGCAGCAGCTGGATAAGCAGGGCGATGCCGTATACCGTAGTTTTGCGCAGGCGCTGCTGCCTATTATGACGGCATTGGCCGAAATCGTCACCGCAATCCCGACGCCTGTTTTGACAGCAGTGATTGCACTTACATCTATTGCCGCCACGGTGGTTTTGGTTGTGAAGGCCATTAAAGACCTCCAAGGTCCTGTATCTACTGTATCAAGCCTGGTGACAACAGCGATGGGTTATATGGACCCATTGTATGTGAAAATTCTGCTAATTGTTGCGGCTGTTACTGCTTTGGTTGCTGTTATTGCGGTGTTGGTGGGCAAGAGCCAGGAGCTTAACAGTGCCATGAACAGCGTAACAAATGTGACCGACAGTACAATGAGCAACGCCAACCGGCAGCTGCCGGCCTATGCTACCGGTACGCGGCGCGCGGCGCGCGGTACTGCATTGGTCGGTGAAAACGGGCCGGAACTGATAAACTTGCGCGGTGGTGAGCGGATCTATAACAGCCGTGAAACCAGCCGTGCGCTCAGCGGCGGCAATACCTATCACATAACAATCGATGCCAGCAGGATTCAAGAATTCAATGATATTGTTGCCATATGCCAGAATGAAGCCGTCAGCATCAGACAGGGGGTGAGAAAAGCGTGAAAAGTTTTGAGTTTTCGGAATATACATTCACAAGTGAACTTGTTGGAAGTCGTAGTCTGGTGTTTAGTGATGTATCCGGCTACGAAGGCCGCTATATTCACGACATGCGCCTAAGAATCGGTTTGAGTAACGGGTCAAACGATAATTATAAAGTAAAGGCCATGGCGAAGGATTCCGATGGAAAGTACGATGTGCATAATCCACTTCTTACTTATAGCGGAGAAAGCAGCAACCTAGTATTTATTACTGCTTCTCTCTTAGCGCAAGATTATTCGTCTAGCCCCGACTCCATGACATGGGCCAGAGAACAGGCGCTCAATGCTTTAAAGTACGGCTTTTACCTTTGGAAAGTCTACGGCAACATATGGTCAACCCAGCCTGCAACGCTTTACCTCGATACCTACCAGGGTGTTATTACTCCTGAAGGTTCTAAGTACACCTCCGGCAGCCTGCAAAAGGGCGGCAAATATACCCTCGAATGGACCACCGATGCAGAGGACTCTTTTGAAAGCCAAAACTGCAACATATATCTGGACGTTCGATACAGTGATGGTAGTGGTCTGCAAACCCACCATCTCAATAATGGTGCCACCAGCTATACCTTAGACACATCTTCCTGGATGAACGGATCCGGCATCCAGTGGCGTGTACGCGCTGTTGCTTATGCATCCAACTCTGAAGCTGCCTCCGAATGGTACACCTTGACTTTAGCTGATGCCGGTGGATCTGTGACCGATCTGCAGCCGTCCAGCACCACATACTATGGTTTCAATCGTCTGTTCAGCTGGGCATTTAGCGGTGACAACGTTGCGCTGCAGCAGCGCTCTGCTGTTGTGCAGTACAGAAACGCAAATACGACATCTCCTGTTGCTCTTGGCACTGTAAACGGATCAACCAAAAGCATCACGATTGACTGCTCACAGATTCCTGCAGGATCTTATGAGTGGCGCGTTATTGTCACAAGCAATTACGGGTCGACTTATACCTCGAGCTGGATCAGCTGCAACAATACTCAGATTGCCCCGAAAGGTTCCAAGTACACCTCCGGCAAAATTGAGCGTGGCGGTCAGTACGTGCTGGAGTGGACTGTAGATGCTAAAGGAAATCCCGATATTGACGGCTGCAAAACCTATGTCGACATCCAGTGGTCTGATGGAACCAACGGGAAGTCCGTACAGCTGAGTACCGGCGCTACCAGTTACACGCTGAATACTTCGGATTGGATGGATACTAGCCATACGGCCCTCCGTTGGCGTGCACGTCTGGTTGTGAATGGAACCGGCACAAGCCTGCCCAGTGACTGGTATACACTCACACTGAACGATGCCGGTGGAACCATCTCCGATATGCGCCCTACCGACAGTACCTATTATGGGTTCCGTCATCTGTTCAGCTGGGCATTTAGCGGCGACAGCGTTGCCCTACAGCAGCAATCTGCCGTGGTACAGTATCGCACCACCAACATTGTGACCCCTGTGCAGATTGCTTCTGTGTCCACTTCGGACACTTTTGTATACGTTGACTGTTCACAGATTCCTGTTGGCTCTTACGAGTGGCGCGTAGTCATCACGAGCAATTACGGGTCCACCTATACATCAAGTTGGGTCAGCTGCAAAAACATTGAAGTAGTACCTACCATTACCGACCTATCCCCTGCTGCAGATGGTTATGCCCCCAGAGCTATAGAAAACCGTTTTTCCTGGCGTTTTTCTGTAGACGGTGACACTCCCGGAGAAATTGAACAGCAGAGCGCCGTGTTCCGCTGGCGCGCGACAGGAAGCTCTTACTGGCACGCGATTTCCGTATCCGGTAACCAGCTCTATTGCACTGTTCCTGCGAATACATTTCCTTCCAGCGGAAGCACCATTGACTGGTATGTAACTGCTACGGCCAGCACCGGAACCGTTGCCACCAGTGAAGTCGTAACCGTAACGACAAAGGACGCCCGGTCAACTGCAACAGCAATCAGCCCAAGCGGTATATATGCTGATGACAGTGTTGAGGGCATCACTTTTACCTGGCAGCACTCCATCGAAACCGGCACAAAGCAATGTGGTTGGGAAATAAGCTATTCCCAAGATTCTGGTGCATCTTATACCGTACTAGCATCTGCCGACACTGATGCCCAAACCTATACATCCAACCCTGGCACCTTTGTAAGCGGCACGATTTACTGGCGGGGACGCACCAAAAATACAGATGGCGTTTTTGGCGACTACTCTGGGGTTGCTGTTTTCGCTGTGCGCCGCGCCCCTGCCGCCCCGGTCATCACCTACCACACAAATAAACCCCTTGCTGAACTGCGCTGGCAAAGCGCTGAACAGGTCGGGTACGAAGTGGAAGTTGACGGGGAAAGTCAAGGGCTAGTTTATGGATCCGAAAAGAGTTGGCAATCTAATCAGGTGTTGACTGACGGATCTCACACGGTTCGCGTGCGCATTGTGAATACCTTTGGAGATCAATCGGCATGGGCTGTTGCTGCATTGTCCATTGCCAATGTGCCGTGGGGCGAAATTGTAGCCGCTGCAAGCCCCCTATGGGCTGAGGTAGAAATTATTTGGACCGTAGGCTCAGAGTGCGTAGCGACCTATGTACTGCGCGACGGAGAACTGATTGCGAAAGCCAATAAAAACGCACGGTTTCTCCATGATCGCAACACTGCCGGTGAGCACATCTACATTGTGCGCGCCTTCAATGCTGATGGTTATTACATTGATTCGGCTGAAGTAAAAGCTGCGCCTAATATTCCCTATGCCGCCATTGGCCTTGCCGGCGGTGATTCCTGGCATTTGATGAAATATAAATCCCAGCGGGACATTTATAGCCGCAGCACGACAAGGGCTGGCAATTCACAGCAGTACTGGGGGCACGAATTACCCACCTGGCATGATGCCGGATATGACACCGTAACCAGTACAATACAGTATCTGTACGACAGTATCCAGGATGCTGAGACGTTGCGAGCCATGCGCGGGAAGGAAGTCATCTATAAAGACTGTGATGGGCACTATGCCGCCGGCGTATTTGCGGAAATAAGCGACAGCGCCAGCGGGGCAGCCGTTGAGTGCACAATTAAAATCGTAGAGACTGAAAGGGAGGCCGTTCTATATGATCCGGTATGAGTTTTGGGCTTTACGCGGCGGCGCTCCGTTTAAGAAACTGCGCGTTCCAACAACTTGCACACCCAAAATCAGCTATACGGGAAGTGCTGAAATAAAGGGAACCGTTAGTCTGCAGGCCGAGCCGGAATCCGATGTCACGTGGTTGACAGATATACTGGCAGTTTATCGCATCACTAACAATGTACGCCAGGCACTGGGGCAATACCATATTACAACGGCTCCACTTTCTACTGATGAGTACGGCCATCAGCTACAAGAACTGACCGGCTACGACCAAACCTACGCGCTTAGAAATCTATCTGTATTGGAGGCTACGCTGACGATCCCGGCGGGCAAGCTGTACACTGATGCTATTCGTGAGCAGCTGCTGGCCGCTGGAATCTCCATAACATCCATCACGGCATCTGATCTGACGCTACCGACTACACGCGCCTTTGAAACCGGCACAACTCGGTATGAAGTGATTAGTACGCTTTTGCAGGAAATCAACTACCGAGACATTTATTTCAATAGTGATGGCGTGGCCGTATGTGAGCCTTGGAAGCCTGTAACGCTCACAGGCAAAACACACCGCTACGGAAAGCACGAAACCAACCTGCTTTATATTCCCATGACCGTTGACAACGACACATTCGATGCAGCCAACGTATTCGTTGACATTGTATCGTCAGCAGATTTGCCATCCGAATTGCGGGCAACCGCAGAAAACAACGATCCGAAAAGCCCCCTGAGCATCCTGCGCCGTGGCCGCCGGATCGTAAATGTGGAGACCGTTGAGGGGATTGCCTCTGAGCTTGCCTTACAAACGCATGTCAATCGGCGGATGCTTTTGTCAATGATGGCATCTGATTCCTACACATTTACCTCCTGCGGCGATACAGAACAGCCACACGGTCTGAATGACGGAATCTTAATGCTCCGTGATGGCATTGGTCTCATGGAAGAACAGGATTGGACGCTTGAGTGTGTACCCGGCGGCCAGATGAGCCATACAGCAAAGAAGGTGTACTATGCATTTAGTTAAAAATGCCCAGGAACGGGAAAAGCTGCAAGAAACACCGACCATCGGGAACATTGCAACCGTTGCAGGGGTATACAGTGATGGTATCGCTTTGATCCTGCCCGGCGACACTGAAGCGACAGAAAAGCACTATCCATATAATGCCTCAGCGACATTTGCTGTTGGGCAGCGTGTGCACATTGAACGAGATTCTGGCACGATTATCGTGGAGTATCCCATCGGTGGGAATGGAAGCTAATGGAGGTGAATCCTACGAAAACAATCGAACTCATTGGCTACACTGCAGTTGTTAATGGGCAGCCCGCTTTGTCTCCAACCGTAGATCTGGGTACGGAGAACAGCTATGGTGTAGAGTACCTACAGTTGAAATTTGGTGAGGGGTGGGGCGATCTAACGATTACTGCTACCTTTACCGCACCAGATAAAACATCGACCGATGCGGTGGTTGATACCAACGGCCTAGTGGAAGTGCCGCACGAGGCCACCTGCCACGGCAGCGGGCGCGGAGTTATCGTGTTTAAGGGATGCCGTAACGGTGTGCAGCTTATCAGCTGCGATGTAGGCTCATTTGTCACTGCACACGGGCCTGTGAACGGCAGCGAGTCCGCAGAACCTACCCCGGACAAGTGGCAGCAGTTTGTGGATGAGGTGCAGGACGACCGCGAGGCAGCGAATAAAGCCGCCCAAGATGCGGCTGCTTCTGCTGACCGGGCTGAGCAGGCCGCCAACAGCAACGGCTACGCGGCCATGGAGATCGATGAGGAAGGACACCTGATCGTGTATAGAACAGATTCCCTTGAGGACAAGCTGAGTTTCGCCATCGTGGGAGATACAAACCTGGAGGTAACGATCCATGATTAAAAGTGATCTGGGCGCAGTAACCGCCTACGCGGATGCGGTGGCCCATGGCTACACAGGCACGCGGGAAGATTTTGGCAAGCTGCTGGCGGGTGCCGGGCAGAACCTTACAGATGCAGTAGCGGCCAAAGAAGCTGCTGAAGCTGCTGCGGGAAGCGCCGGGAGCGCCGCGCAGACGGCAACGGATGCAGCAGGCACTGCCTGCCAGGCTGCGGGCGCTGCCACAAATGCTGCCGGAGTAGCCAGTACCAGTGCTGGAGCGGCCGCACAAAGTGCAGAAGCCGCTGAGACTGCCCAGCAGGGCGCAGAGAATGCCGCTAAAAAGGCTGTGGAAGCAAAAACGGGCGCAGACAACGCCCTGAAGGACGCTGGCGCGGCCTCTTTGGCCGCGAGTAACTATGCTGACGCTGCTGCCGATAGTGCGACTGCGGCAGCAACCAGCGAGACCAATGCCGCGAACAGCGCCAGTGCTGCTGCTGGCAGTGCCGAAGCCGCGGTCAAATCCCAAACCGCAGCCGAAGCGGCTCAGAAAGATGCCACTGCCAGTAAAACTGCCGCAGCTGGAAGTGCAGAGAACGCGAAGAACAGCGCAGATACAGCCATGGAGGCAGAAAATGCTGCTGCTGGCAGTGCCGAAGCAGCGGCCGCCAGCCAGGCAGGTGCCGCGAAAAGCGCCACGAATGCAGCGAAAAGCGCCGTCGAGGCGACCGAAAGCAAGACGGCCGCGGCGGGCAGCGCCAGCGCCGCCAAAGAAAGCGAAAAGGCAGCAGCCAAGAGTGCCGAAGAAGCCAAGGCGTATACCCCGGCGTCTACGCTGGACGGCATGTACACGGCCATGCTGGACGGCACCAACACGCAGAAGATCTTTAAACTGTGGTGGCCGTTTGCCGTAACACAGAGCGAAAACAAGTACAGCTGCCTGGAACGCTTTGCCGCCATGCTGGACACCGCCTGGGGCGATAAGACCTACACGGTGCGGAACATCCACGAGAGCGTGAGCGGCGATGCCAGCGGCACCCCGCTGGATGATCTGGCAGACGGCCGCAGCGCTGCGCCCCTGGTGACGGATGCCAGCACGGGCGTGGCAGATTGGGCCGAAAACGACCCCATGACATGGTATGTGCGCGCCAACGCCAAGAGCCTGGCAGACGGCACCATGGAGGTGCTGGCTGTTGAGACCGAAGCCGCCTTTGATGTGACCGGCGAGACTGCGCCGGTGTACTGCTTCTCCCCTGCCCTGGCCGTGAAGGAATGGGATGACGGCAGCTACCTTTACACTAGCTGGCACATGCGCGCAGGCGACGGCTATGTGCCGATGGCGGGCGACGTAGCACCCGATGGAACCCACCGGCTGCTGACATGGCACCCGGCCTTTTATGGTGGTAAAAACAGCGCAGGCGGTATGACAAGCGGCGCAGGATTGTTGCCGATGCCGTGGACAAGCGCCAATGCAGCGCTTCAGCTGGCACGCAAGTTGACGGCCTACGACGGCCTGTGGTGCGATTGCGACACACAGTTTGCCCTGATGGCCTGGCGGCTGCGCCACTGGACGTTAAGCAACAGCGGACAACTGGAAGGCTGCACCAACTACAACTACCAGTACACCCTTGCGGCAGCCGAAACCGGCGTGAAGCGTGTGCTGCTGACCAAGGCCCAGGGCGCCAACCTGCTGGCGGGCAGCTGTGTGTGCCTGGGCGAGCGCGGGAGCAACACGAACAACGACCGAAACCAGGCATACAACCACGATGTGTTCAATATTGCCAAGATTTTGAGCGTTGAGACCGTGACCGTGAACGATACCGAGTATGCGGCCGTAAACCTGGACCTGGCAAGCACCATCGACACCACGACCACGATGCTGGTAAGCACCATGCCGTGGTCGAACGGCACCACCGAAGCACTGCCCGGCCATAGTGACGGCTGCATTGGTAACCTGACCAACGGCAGATACCCGTACCGCATTGCCGGTATGGAAATGCAGATCGGCGGCTATTGCGAAGAACTTGACCCGCTGTGGAAGGCCAGCCTGGTGGACAATGACCACTGGCACTATGATGTGTACAGCTGCCGGGACAGTGAGAAGCTGGCCGGAAGCATTACGGCCAACTACCAGAAGGTGGGCGAATTTGACCTGCCGAACGCGAAAAAGTGGAGCTGGAACTATATCCGCGCATTGAACAAAATGGCGGCTGAAGCACAAATCCCTACGAAGTTCGGCGGTTCCAGCAGCACCTACGTCAAGGCCGCCTTCTATTCCCCTGGCGGGGCCGGTGTGTATGCGCCCTGGCGCTTCGGCTACCTCAACGATGGGGGCGGCTGTGGTTTGCCCTGCGCGCGTGGTAACCGTGGCCCCGGCAACTCCGACTGGTACGGCGTGCCGCGGCTTGCTGGATCGGGCAAAAAGCGGGGTGAATGGCCCGCGTAAGCAGGTCCAGAGGGGCAGCAGGCCCCTTTTGACGACATAAGCATTTTTATTTATGGGTGGTGCAGCGGCGAAGAAGGCCGCCTTCAATTCCCCTGGCGGGGCCGGTGTGTATGCGCCCTGGCGCTTCGGCAACCTCAACGATGGGGGCAACTGTGGTTTGCCCTGCGCGAATGGTAACAATGGCCCCGGCAACTCCAACTGGAACGGCGTGCCGCGGCATGCTGATGACAAAAAGCCATAACAGGCATAAGCGCTGCACCGCGCTTGCAGTTGACTGCTACAATCATGTAATACCGACACCAGACAGCTGGCCCGGTGCGAGTTGATACGCCTGGCAAACAGTGAGCGTCTGGCCGCAGCGCCGTGGGCCTGCGTGGCGGCGAGTAGTAGAAAACCGCCCGCCCTGCTTTAAGGGCATGGGCGGCAACCGAAAGCCGTTGAACATCAGCAAGAATGGAGGGCTGACAACGCATACAAAGCGATACCTGCCGCTGACGCACCAGCTGTGCGAACAAGCGGCCATTGCAGCCTTTGAAGATAAATGGTTCCGCAAGAATTACTTGGCGGACGCACAAAAGTATGGAGGTGTTGCCTATGGGCGGCTAAAGGCCGAAACGGCCAAAAATGAAATGCACGCAAAGCTGGAGGCGGTGCACGGCATAGCGCTGGAGATGGAACAGCGGGTGCTGGACCTGATGGACGGGACAGCGGATGACCTGGACCTGGACCCGGTACATACCTTTTACCGCATTGACGGTATCAGCATGAAAGTACGGGAATTAAGCGATTGCTGCCCCATGCACCAGTGCTTTGGGCACCTGGCAGTGCTGGCCCTGCAGCCGTTGCTGCGGGCTAAGCTGCTGCCGTACCAGTTTGCCAGCATACCCGAAAAGGGCCAGGTGGCGCTGAAGCGACAGGTGGAGCGCTGGCTGCGGCGGAAAAGCCTGGGCGTGCGGTACGGACTGAAGATGGACGTAAAATCTGCCTACCAGAACACAAGCCACGCGGTAGTGATGGGGATTTTAGAACATGAGATCCCGCACGCGGCCTGGCTGCTTGCTGTTGTGCGCAGTTTGCTGGCCATGGCGCCCCATGGCGGCCTGCTGATTGGCGGATACCTGGAAGCCTGGCTTTTTAACCTGGTGGCCAGCTACCTGATGCGGCAGCTGTTAAGCTACGCCAAGGCACGCAGAGGCGCCAGCCTGCCGCTGGTACAGCGCTGCTGCAGCTATATGGACGACCTGGGCCTGTTTGGCCGACGATGGGCGGATATGCAGAGCGCTGCCCGGAAGATCACGAAGTGGGCCAAGGATGTGCTGGGGCTGACTATCAAGCCGAAGTGGATGCGGGTTGATTTCCTGACCGTGGAAGAAGAGCGGGCCAGACGGCACCTGAAAGGCGCAGCCAAGGGCTGCCCCGGCTTTGACATGGCAGGCTACAGGATGCACCGCACCTACACCACCATACGCCGCGGCATTTTTAAGCGGATACGCCGCCAAAGCCTGCGGGCAGCGGATGACCTGCGCAAGACCGGCCGCATACCACTGTACAGATCGTACCGCCTGATAAGCTACAACGGGTATTTTGTGGGCACAAAAACAAGCGGCGCAGCTGCCGAGCTGGAACAGCGGCACCTTTTCAAGGCTGCCAAGTGGGCAGTAGGCGCTGCTGCAAGACTAAGAGAGGTGAAAGCAGGATGAAGTACACGGAAACACTGGACCACGCCCCCGCTGCTGTGGAGCTGGAACGGCTGCCTGATGGCACCGCCTGGCTGCGGCTGCACAAGGATGTGGTGCAGGGAAAGACCGAAGCGCCGGAGGGTGAAGAGGGCGGGCCGTGCTGGACGGCCACCACGGCGGTAGCCCAGCTGGGCACCGACCGCGCAGCCGAGACGGTGGAGAGCATCACCGCCAACCTGGACGACTGGTGGACCTATGCCGAAGCATGGGAAGAACAGCCGCCCATGACGCTGAACCAGCGCATGGATGCGGTGGAAACCGCCCTGGCCGACATTGTGGACATTATGACGGGAGGTGCCGAAGCATGAGCATTTGGCTGCTTTTGTACCGCATGAAGAAGATCACTGCGGCACAGATTTGGGAGCGCGTTGACAGCGGCGCAATCAGCGCCGAAGAGGCCGTGAAAATCTGCGGCCCCAGACCGTGAGTGAAGAAGCGGCCTTGCTGGCGGACGCTATGCTGCTGGTATGGGACTACCGGGAGCTGTGCTGCAAGCAGGGCCTAACAGACGAAGCCAGAGCCATACAGGACCTGCTGGACAGGTACGAAGCCCTGGTGATGGATAACGACGAATAGAAAGGATTGCAAACCATGAGATTATCGAACGGCGAAGTGCTGCTGGCCTGGCCGCTGGACATTCATGTATTGACGCAAGGATGGTATTACAACGACGGCAGTTTGCACCAGGCCGTTGACCTGCGCACCCAGATCGACAACATGTATATCCGCCCGGTCTATGCTGCCGAGGACGGCACAGTGGATCAGACCCAGGACTGGGACGGACACACGCGGACGGGCATGCAGAGCTATGGTAACATGGTGCGCATCAAGCACGCCAACTACAAAAACAAGACCTTGCAGACGCGGTACGCTCACCTGTCCAGCTATTGCGTCAAGTACGGCCAGAGGGTCAAAGAGGGCGAAATCATCGGCTACAGTGGCGTGACCGGCAATGTGTACGGCGCTCACCTGCATTTTGAGGTCATCCTGGGCGGCAAGCGCACCAACCCACTGACCTGGCTGGACAATGACTATACCCTTGCCACGGGCCGGGAGTATCAGTTTAACAAGGGCGAGCATAGCGTTGTTGTGCCGGAGGCTGACAAACAGACGCCCAGCACCGACACGACGACCAACGAGGCCAAGACCGTACAGGCCATCTTGATCGGCCCGTTGGACGCCCAGACCGCCGCCGCTTTTGACGATGCGGCCAAGACCATGCAGCTGGGCACTGGCCGCTATTGCGCCCTCGCCGTGGATGCTGAGGGCAAGGCCGTCATGCGCTGCGCGACGCTGTCCGGCATGGACGCGGTCAAGCTGTACCAGATCGCCCAGGCGCAAGGGCTGAAAGAAGAGTATTTCTCTAAGTTTGTGGGGTGATGCGGATGGAGCAGATCGCAGTTGCGCTCATCACGGCGGGCCTGAGCCTCGTGGGCGTTATGATTACCAACTATTTCAGCAACAAAAGCCTGGGCGATAAGGTGCAGCATCAACTTGAAGTCGCCCAGGCTGTGACCGACACCAAAATTGAGGAGTTGACCCGCGAGGTGCGGGAACACAACAATTTTGCCAAGCGTGTGCCGGTGCTGGAGGAGAAAGTGTCCGTTGCCAACCACCGCATTGAGGATTTGGAACGGCATGAAGAAAATGGAGGGAAAATCTGATGCAGGATTTTTGGAAGAACCTGGCCGCGCTCATCAAGGTCAAGACCATCGTGACACTAATCGTTGTGACCGTCTTTGCTGTGCTGGCCCTGCGCGGGGGCTTGCAGCCTGACACCGTGATGACGATTGTGACAATGGTTATCGCGTTCTACTTCGGCACCCAGAGCGAGGGCAAGGGCGGCGGTAAATAACTAAGCGGCGGGCATCCCATCGAGGGCGGCCCGCCGTTTTTGTGGCCCAATGTTGGCCGATTTTACTACGAACTTTTTACGAAGTTAGTTCCCACTACGAACCATTTACGAAGCACAAAACAGCGCAAAACGACATACAACGACATGGAAACGCAAACGAAAAACCGCGATACATCAACCTTTGCAGGCTGTATCGCGGTTTTTACGTTGGCGGAGTAAGAGAGATTTGAACTCTCGCGGCGGTTTCCCACCCTACGCCCTT
>ERZ773241.1760-NODE-1760-length-19485-cov-8.297684_pt1 | contig 19485 bp, 16 predicted proteins | sample MGYA00580989_ERZ773241 | MGnify/ENA primary metagenome ERZ773241 (study PRJEB29015, sample SAMEA2737804) | human gut metagenome | biome: human gut; feature: human-associated habitat; material: faeces | place: China | collected 2012 ... | reverse complement strand
AGCGCACCTGCTTTGGGAGCAGGGGGTCGTGGGTTCGAATCCCGCTACCCCGACAAGAAGAAAGGCAACTTATCCAATACGATGAGTTGCCTTTTTTCTTTTATTGTATTTTCCCTCAAAAAGAGCCCCCTCAAACGGCTTTCAAAAACGCCTAAGCGTTTGCTTTCAAACGCAAGTGCATTTAAAGTAAAACGTCCTTGCGTTTTACCTAAAACGTAAAGGCGTTTAAGTTAAAACGCAAAGGCGTTTTTTCAACCCTGTTTTAAAGGGTTTTACGACAATCTATATTCCGTTGATTTTCTGAAAGAAACACACATCCTGATAAGAAGCACCCACCCGTATCCAGTCCTTCAGGATACCACATTCAACGTAACCCGCTGAAGTGAACAGCTTCCGGCTGGCTACATTCCCCACCGGCACATAGGCATACAATTGCCGGAGACCTAACAAGGAGAAACAATGCGATTCCAGAAGAGAAAGCGCCGCCTGCGCCATCCCCTGCCCCCGCAAGTCCTTCCGCACTACAATTCCTACCTCCGCCCGGTTGTGACGTGCATCAAAGGAAAACACATCCACAATACCGGCCACTCCCTGCCCTTCGCACACAATCATCAGCCGCAGTTGCCCGTCGGCATACAAGTCATTCTGACTCTCGGCGATGTAGCGTTTCATCTGATAGCGGGAATAAGGACCCGTAGCCGTACCCAGCTCCCAAAGTGCCGCATCATTCTCAAACGAGAGCATCACCTCCAAATCTTCCGGCTCGGGTGCGCGGAGACTGATATTTCCCTGTTTCATGACATGTTCATTTTTCCGGTTCGTCTTTCTGTAAATCAAGTTCCCGCATCAGGCGGCCACGTCCCGGCACACAAAACAATGAAGCTACCAACAGCATGCCCATGCACAACAGACTGGTAACATCGAGCGTGGTATAGTACACCGTCAGATTGAACAGCGCCGGATCCAGCAGCATAGCCAGACGGATTTCACACCAGCGGCGGTAGCTCACCAATGCTTCGGGCAAAGACAACTGACGGACATAGCGTGTCAGCGAAAGGCTGAACATGCGCAGCGACAAGGGTATCAGACACACCGTCAGCAAGATGCCGACAGTCTGCAAGATATATTCTGCCTGCGCATCGCCCACCATACTCCCCTGAGGCAACACATCCGTTTCATACAACACACACCCTGCCACGACCAGTATCCAGAACAAGGCAAATTCCGCTTCCAGCACATGGAGCAGACGAGTCATTCTTTTTTCCATTTCTTTCTATCTTTAAAGGGTTCCGGTAAACGCCACGCGGTTCACGATGGAACGTCCCAGCGTCACCTCATCCGTATATTGCAATTCATCACCGATGGAGATTCCACGGGCAATGACGGTTATCTTCACATCGCAGCTCGCCAGTTTGCGGAAAATGTAGAAGTTGGTGGTATCTCCTTCCATCGTAGAACTCAGCGCCAAGATTACCTCCTTGACAGTGCCTTCTTTCACACGGTTTACCAGGCTTTCAATCTCCAAATCGGAAGGTCCGATGCCATCCATGGGCGAAATCACCCCTCCCAGCACATGATACAGCCCGCGATACTGCTGGGTGTTCTCTACCGCCATCACATCGCGTATATTCTCTACCACACACACTGTGCTCACGTCGCGCGACGGATTGGAGCAGATGCGGCACACATCCGTATCGGAAATGTTGTGACACACCTTACAATATTTCACCTCTTTCTTCAAGGTAGAAATGGCACTGCTGAAAGCCTCTACCGTGGCCGTGTCCTGACGCAGCAAGTGCAGTACCAGCCGCATGGCTGTTTTCCGTCCAATGCCGGGAAGCTTGGCAAACTCCCCCACCGCTTTTTCCAGTAAAACTGAAGGATATTGTTGATTCATGCTTATCGTTTCTTTAATACGAATGGCAAAAATACGGATAAAACAAGAACCGGCCTCCATTTCGCGGAGATTATTTTCAAGGAAGTCTTCCACCGAATCCCGTTTTTATATTACCTTTGCATAAAACAACTCACAGATATAACCTATGGATATAACCAGCGCAGAGTTCGTCGTAAGTAACTCACGGGCCGACATGTGCCCTCAGACTCATCTTCCGGAATATGCCTTCATCGGGCGCTCCAACGTGGGAAAATCCAGTCTCATCAACATGCTGACCAAGAATCCCAAACTGGCCATGACTTCGGCCACACCGGGAAAAACCTTGCTTATCAACCATTTCCTCATCAACAAAGAATGGTATCTGGTAGACCTTCCGGGCTACGGCTATGCCCAGCGAGGAAAAAAGATGATGGAGAAAATCCAGAAGCTTATTGAATACTACGTGCTGGAACGGAAACAGATGACCTGCCTGTTCGTCCTCATCGACAGCCGGTTGGAACCGCAGCGCATCGACCTGGAATTCATCGAGTGGTTAGGAGAAAACGGCATCCCCTTCGCCCTGATTTTCACCAAAGCCGACAAGCAGAGTGTGGGAAAGACGAAGGCCAGCGTAAACCGTTTCCTGAACACACTGAAAGAACAATGGGAAGAGCTGCCTCCGCATTTCATCTCGTCTTCGGAGAACAAGACCGGACGACAGGAAATCCTCAACTACATAGAACAAGTAAACCGTTCGCTCAAAGAGCAGGCAGAATAAAAAATATCCTCCAGACTGTTTGGGTGAAAATCGCAGTCTGGAGGATATTTTTTCATTATAGTTTCCCGCTCAACGAGAGAAAACGATACTTCCTTCCTTGCTCACATCCAGCCGGACATTATAACAAGCCGCCCCGTCAGGGATGCAAAGTGTAGCCACGTAACGATAACCTTTTTCATCCACCTTCACAAAGTCCATATCGCTCAGAATGGCGTTGTTCAGAAAATCGGCAGGTACCACGCGGGCAAACATTTCCTTATTTATATCTTTGGAGAACAAACGTTCCTTCCCCTTGTACACGCAGATATGGATGATATTGTCATAGTAGATATTTTCCACCGGAAGACCTTCTTCATTGATACTGACAAGGGTCACCCGCTTCTTGGTCGGGTTGATGTACGCATAACCTCTGTAGCGCTCTCCTCCATGGAAAATAACCGAGTCTTTTTCAAACACCTCGTTCTCTACCACCTTCACCGGAACCACCGTACCAAACGACAACGTATCCGATTCGGCCTTATGCAGGCTCACCGTCTCGCCCACCGACGTGCGGTAACGCAGGCTGTACGACAAGCATTCTTCTATGAAATAATGAATGGGCTGGGCACTGTACACCGTTATCGTGTCATTGTGCACCGAAAAAGGCATCGGGGCATTAATCTGGCTGGCATAATAAATGCTGTCGCCTTGAATTTTGAATAAAGGTGCCTCCGTGTTGTCATCCAGCCAGATGCCTTGCAGCCGTTGTATGACTTCCTGATTTTCATCCTGCTTTTCTGCTCCGTGCTGCTGGGGAGACAGACATCCTGCCAGCATTCCTAATCCCCCAAGGAGCATTCCCAAGCCCATTTTTTTCATGCGTAAATGAATTTCTACATTTCCTCCGGCAAAAATACGAATAAAAAGTGACAAAAACAGAAAATGCAGCAAAGTTATTGGCAGATAACCGGCCATTTCACAAGTGGGTTTAGAGAAAAAGAAGGTTGTTCACCAGCCTGTCGAAACAAGATACAGGCTCCCGGAAAAATTGCTGAGGAACACGGGCGTGCCGTCCACCGACGCTACGCGCTGGTCCCCCCACAGGTAGAGATTCACAAAGGAAAACTCGCTGCCATGCCCAGCCGCAGCCTGCATCACGGGTTCGATCCATGCGCGGTCCTCCAGGCAGATGGGGCGAAAGTTCAACATAGTTTCACCACTTTCATAGAATTTGGGGATAGGATAAAGATATTTTACCATAGATCCCGCAAAATAACAAGCAGCGGTCTCTCTGCTCCGCTCCGCAATGCAGGAAAAAGCCTCGCAGCGTTCGCCGCCCGAAGTCGGCGAAGAAGGTGAGATCATTTTCTCCGACAGCGCGTACGTCGGAGAAAATACCGCTCGGTCGGCCAGTGTGCGAATTGTCCGCCCTTGGCGGGCAGTTCGTGCGCACAGCAGACTGCAAACGAAGGCGGAGGCCGCCATATGGCAGCCTCCGCAGAAATCTAAAATTTTGAATTATTCGACCGTAACGGACTTGGCCAGATTGCGCGGCATATCGACATCGCAGCCGCGGGCCAGTGCGATATAGTAGGCAAAGGCCTGCAGCGGGATGACCGTCAGACTCGGCTGCAGCAGCGGGTGCGTCTTCGGCACGATGAGGCTGCGGTCGACATACTTTTCGATTTCCCCGGCAAAGTCCTCCGTCGTCACGCCGAGGACGTGCGCGCCGCGCGCCTTGACCTCGCGGACATTGGCCATGGTCTTATCAAAGAGCTTCTCGACTGTGGCAAGGGCCACAACGAGCGTCTCCTCCTCGATGAGGGAGATGGGGCCGTGCTTCAGCTCACCTGCAGGATAGGCCTCGGAATGGACATAGGCGATCTCCTTGAGCTTCAGACTTCCCTCGAGGCAGGTCGCGCTGTCGAGGTTGCGGCCGATGAAAAACACGTCGTGGTTGTGGCTGAAGGCCTCCGCAGCCTCCTCGATCTTTGCCAGATTCTCCGGCACAAGGATCTGCGCCACCTGGTCCGGCAGGCGCTGCAGGCCCTCGAGCATGGCGGCATAGCACTCCGGCGCAAGCGTGCCGAGCTTTTCGCCGATATACATGGCCAGCAGATAGATGACGGCCAGCTGCGTGGAATAGGCCTTCGTCGTGGCAACGGCGATCTCGGGGCCGGCACAGGTGTAGATGACGTCATGCGCCGCCTTGGAAATGGCGCTGCCGACCACGTTGACAATGGCGAGCGTCCGCGCACCGCGAGCGTTTGCCTCACGCAGTGCGGCCAGTGTATCGGCGGTTTCGCCGGACTGGCTGATGATGATAACGAGCGTATCGTCGCCGAGCACCGGCTCGGAATAGCGGAATTCCGAGGCGAGCACCGGCTCGACCTGGATGCGCGTCGTGCGCTCGAGGATATACTTGGCGTGATTGCCGACATAGGACGCCGAGCCGCAGGCGACCATATAGATACGGCGCAGGCCGCGCAGATAGCCCTCATCAAGCTTTACGTCATCCAGCACAACGCGGCCGTTGCGGATCCGTGGATTGATCGTGTCGCGCAGGGCCTTGGGCTGGTCGTAAATTTCCTTGAGCATGAAGTGCGGATAGCCGCCCTTCTGCGCAGCGGACATCTCCCACTCGATGTGCTCAGGGGCCTTGCGCACGGGCGTACCGTTTGCGTCATAGAACTGCGCGGCATTCTTCGTGAACACGACCATATCGCCGTCGTTGAGATACACGACGCTGCGCGTATACGGCAGGATGGCCGGGACATCCGAGGCAATGAAGTTCTCTCCCTCGCCGAAGCCGAAGATCAGCGGACTGTCCTTCTTGACGGCGATCATGGAATCCGGCCGGTCGGCGCAGAGGATGCCGAGCGCATAGCTGCCCTCGATCCGGCCGAGCGTCAGGCGGACGGCCTTCATCAGATCGTTTTCCTGTTCATAATAGTATTCCAGCAGATTGGCGATGACCTCCGTGTCCGTCTCGGAGCGGAACGTCTTGCCCTGCTTCAGCAAAAACTCCTTCAGCGGCAGGAAATTCTCAATGATGCCGTTGTGCACGATGCAGATGCTGCCGTTTGTGGACAGCTGCGGATGCGCATTCTCGTCCGAGGGTGCGCCGTGCGTCGCCCAGCGGGTATGGCCGATGCCGAGATAGCCGGGGAGCGTCGCGCCGTTTTCCGTCTTTGTGCGCAGGACGGCCAGACGGCCCTTGGACTTGGCAAGCTTCAGCTCCCCTTCCGAAAAAACACACAGTCCAGCGGAATCATAGCCGCGATACTCCAGACGGGAAAGGCCGTCCAGCAAAATGGGAGCTGCCTGCTTCGAACCAGCATAACCAACAATTCCACACATAAAAATAACCTCCATACGTCAGGTCAGATCCATGATCTTCGGTGTCGTACGGAGATTATACACGATTGCTTTGTCAAAATCAACTGAAAATTTACTTTTTCCGCTTTTCGTCCGATTTCCCATCGAAAATGGACAATTGGAAGGGCCGTAACAGGGCGAGAGACGCCGGAATATCCGGCAACCTCTCCGCTCCGCAGGACTGCAGTGCCGCGCTTGCCGCCGATCCGTCGTCAAAGACGTAAAGCTCCGACATGCCGCGGCGCAGGTTCCACTGCGAACCGGACCAGGTCCCGCCCGTTCCCTCGGCGCACTGGGCCACAAGAGTCTTTTCGCCCATGGCGTGGATGAAGCAGTTGCGGGCCAGGGCGCGCGGCGTGGAAAACGGCAGCTCATAGCCGCCCGCGCTGCAATACAGCACGTTTTGCCGCGCGGGATGATCCAGCAGACTGTCCGGCACAAAGCAGATCACCCGGCCGCCCGCTGCAAGGCAGGCCTCCTGCGCGGCGGTGTCCGCACCGGCAGCCCCGCCAGAGACGAGCGTAAAGCCCTCGGCCGCAGCGAGCTTTCCGGCCTGCACGGCAAAGCGGCGGTTATCCGGCCGGAGCTGCCGCGAGCCGACGAGCGCAACGCAGCGCGTGCCGAGCAGGGCCGTGTCGCCGCGGCAGAACAGGGCGGGCGGGCACTCCGTCTCGCCCATGCGGCGCAGGCGCGCCGGGAAGCCGTCCGAAAGGCGCGTCAGGACCGTGATGCCCTGTGCGGCAGCGGCCTCGAGATAGCGGTGCAGCGTGTCCGTCCGGTCGAGCAGCGCCGTGATCTGCACGGCGGCCGCCTCCGGATAGCCGAGCGCCCGGAGATAGGCAGGCGTCACCTCGCCGTCTCCGGCCTGACAGGTCTGCCGGACGCGCCGGGCAAGCGTGCGGTACTGCGCCGGGGTCAGCGGCACATCCTGCGTGCCGAGCGCGCAGCACAGCAGGAGCAGGCCCTCCTCCGCCGGGCGCATCAGAATCGCCTGCGGGATGTCGGGTGCTTTTCCTCTGCAGGTGCGGGCACCAGACAGCCGTATTCGTCAAAGATCATCGGAACGATGCGGAAGCCCGCAAATTTTGCGATCTCGTCCAGCTTGGCCTTGTTGTGAATGCCGTGGGTGCGGGGGCCGTAGGCGATGTTGTCGTAAATGCTCATGGGGAAGGGGTTGGGCTTCTGGAACACCATGCCCACTTCCTTGCGCAGATTGTTGACCTCCGCCTGGAAGATGTCCTTGCCCTCATAGCGCACGTCTCCCGTGATTTTTACGCCGGGAATCAGATCATTCATACGGTTCAGGGTTTTTAAGAAGGTGGATTTGCCGCAGCCGGAGGGGCCGATGAGGGCGGTGATGCTGTGCTCCGGGACGGCGATGTTGATGGATTTCAGTGCCTGGGTATCCCCGTACCACAGGCACAGATTTTTCGCGGTAATAATGTCAGCCAATTCGATTTTTCCTCCCATAATACTTACTTACCAGAGACGCGGACAGGTTAATGAGAAATGCCAGCACCATCAGAATGGCGGCAATGGCGAAGGCGACACCAAATTCTCCCTGCTCCTTGGCGTAGACGTACAGGGCAACCGTCAAGGTCGCGCCCGCGCTGTTTCTCGCAGCCCAGAAGCCGCCCAACACATGGGCAAATCCGGCGGTGAACAGCAGCGCGGCAGACTCTCCCAGAATGCGGCCGATGGAAAGGATGCAGCCGGTGACGATTCCGTCCACGCAGTTGGGAAGCACCACCGTGCGGATGACCCGCCACTTTCCCGCGCCCAGACCGAAGGCACCCTCCCGGTAGCTCTGGGGGACGGTTTTCAGGCTTTCCTGGGTGTTGCGCATGATGGTGGGTAGGTTCATGATGACCAGGGTCAGCGCGCCCGCCAGCAGGGAAGTACCCATATTGTTGGAAAACAGCAGCATACCCACAAGGCCGTAGATGATGGAGGGAATGCCGGAGAGGGTCTCGGCGGCGTACTCAATGACGGCGACGATCCTTTTATTGTGGGCGTACTCCGTCAGATAGATTGCCGCGCCCACGCCCAGGGGAAGCACCAGAATCAGGGTGTAAATGATGATGTACAGGGTATTGAGGATGTCCGGCAGAATGCCGATGCGGTCGGCAAGGTAGCTGGGCTTGGTGCTGAGCAGCTCCCATGTGATGTTGGGAATGCCCTTCGCCAGAACGTAGACCATGAGAAACAGGGTCAGTCCGGCGGTCAGCGCGGTGGCAAGATACATCCCGCCCCGAACCGTCCAGAGAAACAGCTTTCGTTTTTTGGAAATCATTTTGCTTTGTCTCCCTTCAGGAAGAAATTCAGAGCGGCGTTAATGAGCATGATGAACAGGAACAGCACCAGCGCGATGGAGAACAGCGCCTGTTTTTGCAGGCCGCTGGAATAGGACATTTCGCTTGCCACGGCGGTGGTGAGGAAGCGGACGCTCTGAAACAGGGAAGTGGGCATATTGGGGACGTTGCCTGCCACCATCATGACGGCCATGGCCTCGCCGATGGCTCTGCCCACGCCCAGCACTACGGCGGCGGCAATGCCGCTTTTGGCGGCGGGGACGGAGACACGGAAGTAGGTCTCCTCAGGCGTCGCGCCCAGCGCAAGGGAAGCGTCCTCGTATTCCTTCGGCACCGCTTCCAGTGCAGTGATGGACATTTTGATAATGGAGGGCAGAATCATCACAGCGAGGACGATGATGGCGGCGAACAGGCTGGAGCCGTCGGGAATGTGGAAGAGCTTCCGCAGTCCCGGCACCAGCACCATCATGCCGACAAGGCCGTAAACCACGGAGGGGATGCCCGCCAGCATGGAGACTGCCTGCTCCATGAAGCGTTTGACGGGCTTCGGCGCCATTTTCGCCAGATACACCGCCGTCAGGAATCCGATGGGTACGCCGATGATGACGGCTCCGGCGGTTCCGTAGACGCTGGTAAGAATAAAGGGAAGAATGCCGTATTCCGGCTGCGCCGCCGTAGACGCCCATTTCTTGCCGAACAGGAATTGGAACAGGCCGATCTGACGGATGGCGGGAATTCCGGAAATAATTAAGTATATGGTGATCAGAAGCACGCAACCCACGGTGATCAGTCCGAGAATCAGGAAAATACCGTGGACGACGGCCTCAAAAATGTTTGATTTATGTTTCATGTTATCAGCCTTTCGAGGAGGTTTACCATCTTACCGAATTGAGAAAACGGCAGTTGGCTCCCCCGGGCGGGGGAGCCTTTTTGCGTTTGCTTAGCCGTTGGCGGGAACCACACCGGAAGCGGTGATGATGTCATTGGCCTGACCCTTGGTGGCGTAGTCGAAGAACGCCTGGGCGACGGGGCTGAGCTCAACGCCTTCCTTGGTGACCAGCACGAAGGGACGCTGGATGAGGTAGGTGCCGTCCTTGACGGTCTCCTCGGTGGGAGTCACGCCCGCGACCTTCAGAGCTTTGACGGAATCCTTGACGGAGGCGAGGGAAGCGTAGCCGATGGCGTCGGGGTTCTGGGCGACCGCGGTGATGACATCGCCGGTGGAGGTTAACTCCTGACGGTACTTGCACTTGTCAACGGTCTCGGTCAGTTCCTCGAAGCCGCTGCGGGTGCCGGAGCCGGCTTCACGGCCCACCAGAACGATCTCAGCGTCCGCGCCGCCGACCTCGGACCAGTTGGTGATCTCGCCGGTGTAGATCTTGGCGATGGTCTCGATGTCCAGATCTTCCACGGTGTTGGCGGGGTTGACGATCACGGCGATGCCGTCGTAGGCAAGGACGGTGCCGACCAGACCGGACGCAACCTCGGAATCCTTCAGAGCACGGGAGGACAGTCCGATGTCGCAGCGGCCTTCGGACACGGCGGTGATGCCGGAGCCGGAGCCGGTGGGGTTATAGGTGAAGTTTACGCCGGAGTTCGCTTCCATGAAGGCTTCGCCCAGAGCGCCGATGACCTTCTCCATGGAGGTGGAGCCGTCGGTGGCGACGGTGCCGGAGAGTGCGGCGGGGGCTTCGGTCTGAGGAGCGACGGTCGTCTGTGCCGCAGTCTCGGCAGGAGCGGCCGTTGTGGCGGCGGGCTGGCTCTGAGAGCAGCCGGCCATGGCGACAACAAGCATGGCAATCAGTGCAATGGAAATGACTTTTTTCATAATCTTACTTCTCCTTGTAGGCTTTATTTTTGATGTACTCGGGATTTATCCTACGATTCGCATTTTACTAGTCTATTGTAAATTCCAAAATCTTCGCTATGTAAAATCAAAATCAAAGAGCAAAGCGAATTGTAAAGAATGAAAAGTCCTTGACAGAGACGCACGATTCTTCTAAAATAGGAGCGAAGGGTGATACCGCCCTCCATTGGATAGACAATACTTTCGCGGAAAAGGAGACGCTATGTATCGTATTTTGGATTTGAATCCCCAGCTTGAGCCTTTCACCGGGGATATTGATTTGCGGATGCACCTGTACCGGTCGGCAAAAAAACGTATTCTGTCCGAGGGACAGAGCCTGAATGATTTTGCCAACGCTCACATGTACTTTGGCTTCCATCACGTGGATGGCGGCTGGTACTACCGGGAGTGGGCGCCCAGCGCCTACCAGCTGTATCTGGAGGGCGAATTCAACGGCTGGAACCAGACCTCCCACCCGCTGACCAATCTGGGCAACGGCAACTGGGAGCTGTATCTCCCCGGCGACGATGCCCTGTGGGACGGCTGCAAGGTCAAGACTGTGGTGGACGCCAACCTGACCCGCACGGAGCACATCCCCCTGTATGCCCGCCGGGTGGTGCAGAACAAGCAGAACATCACCTTCGAGTGCGAGGTGGTGGATGACCGTAAGGCATTCCCGTGGACGGACAAGGGCTTTACCGGTGAGGACGAGCTGTATATCTATGAGGCCCACATTGGCATGGCGCAGGAGGAGGGCAAGGTCGGTTCCTACCGGGAGTTTGCCGACAACATCCTGCCGAGAATCCACAAGGCGGGCTACAATACTGTGCAGCTGATGGCCATTATGGAGCATCCCTATTACGGCTCCTTCGGCTATCAGGTGAGCAATTTCTTCGCCGCTTCCTCCTGGTTCGGAAAGCCGGAAGATCTGAAATACCTGGTGAACAAGGCGCACACCATGGGCATCCGGGTGCTGCTGGACGTGGTGCATTCCCACGCCGTCAAGAATACCGCCGAAGGCATCAATATGTTTGACGGCACCACCTGGCAGTTCTTCCACGACGGCCCCAAGGGCGACCATCCCGCCTGGGGGACAAAGTGCTTTGATTACGGCAAGACCGGCGTTATCCACTTCCTGCTGTCCAACCTGAAATTCTGGATGACGGAATACCATTTCGACGGCTTCCGCTTCGACGGCGTGACCTCCATGCTGTACCATGACCATGCCCTGGGAACGGACTTTACCTCCGACGGCAAGTATTTCTCCTACAACACCGATACGGATGCGGTGACCTATTTGCAGCTTGCCAACGAGCTGATCCGTCAGGTGAATCCCAAGGCCATCACCATTGCCGAGGATATGTCCGGTATGCCCGGCATGTGCCTGCCCATTGCGGACGGCGGCATCGGCTTTGATTACCGGCTGGGCATGGGACTGCCGGATATGTGGGTCAAGGCGGTGAAAATCCAGGATGAATTCTGGGACATCAATCAGATGTGGGGCAGCATGTGCCTGCGCCGCCCCGGAGAGAAAACCGTGGCCTATGTGGAGTCCCACGACCAGGCGCTGGTGGGCGACCAGACGATGATCTTCCGCCTGGCCGGGGCGAACATGTACACCGACATGAACAAGGACTGCCACAACCCCGTGATTGACCGCGCCATTGCCCTGCACAAGATGATCCGCCTGTTCACCCTGTCCGGCGGCGGAGAAGCGTACCTCAACTTCATGGGCAACGAATTCGGCCATCCCGAATGGATCGACTTCCCCCGGGAGGGCAACGGCTGGAGCTTCCACTACTGCCGCCGCCAGTGGAGCCTGAAGGACAACGGGATGCTCAAGTACCAGTGGCTGGGGGACTTTGACGAGGATATGGTTCGCCTCACCAAAGAAAACCGGATTTTCGACCAGCGCATGGCAGACCTGCTGCTGATGAAAGCGCCGGAGCAGACCCTTGCCTACTACCGCCACGGATTGGTGTTCGTGTTCAACTTCCACTTTGGGAATTCCCTGAATAACGTACTCGTTCCGGTTCGCCAGCCGGGGGAATACACGGTTGTCCTGTCCACCGACGATGAAAAGTACGGCGGTTTTGGAAACGTGGCGAAAAAGACATATGCAACCAAGCGTTTTGACGGCAGAGACTACATTGAGCTGTACATCCCCGCGAGAACCGGCTTCGTGCTGAAGGAAAAGGTGATTCTTCCCAAAACGCCCGCAGCCCTGAAAAAAGCGGCCAAATGACAGATGACGGCGTGACCGAACCCGGTCACGCCGTTTTTTGTGCGAAAATATGCAGTAAAACAAATTGACGTGTGCAGGAAACTTTGTGCATTTCACAGATTTCTTGACTTTTGCAGCGAAAAATGAATTTTTGCCCAATATGATGTTGCATTTTTGGGGCTTCGGACATATAATATACAAGTAAAACTTGTCAAAATGCCGAAAGGATGATCGAAATGACTCCCTATTCCTGCATGACCCGGGAAGAACTGAAACGTGAATACGGCAGTGTGCTGGCGTCCTACGAAGCCTGCAAGGCGCAGGGGCTGAATCTGAACATGGCCCGGGGCAAGCCCGCCACGGAGCAGCTGGACATGGTCAGCGGCCTGCTGACCGTGCTGCAAACCCCCGAGGACTGCTACGACGACGGCGTGGACGCCCGGAATTACGGTGAGCTGGCGGGTATCCCCAGCGCCCGGAGATATTGGGCGGATGTGCTGGGCTGCAAGGCGGATCAGGTGTTCGTCGGCGGCGCGGCTTCCCTGAATATGATGTTTGACGTGGTGTCCCGCGCCTATACCCACGGTCTGCTCCACAGCCCCAAGCCCTGGTGCCGGGAGGAAAAGGTGAAATTTCTCTGCCCCGCCCCCGGCTATGACCGGCATTTCCAGATCGGCGAGTTCTTCGGCGCGGAGCTGATTCCCGTCCCCATGACTCCCGAAGGCCCGGATATGGACGTGGTGGAGGAGCTGGTGAAGGACCCGCAGGTCAAGCTCATATGGACGGTTCCCAAATACTCCAACCCCGACGGAATTATTTACTCCGACGAGACCATCCGCCGCTTTGCCCACTTGAAGCCCGCTGCCCCGGACTTTGCCATCATCTGGGACAACGCCTATGGCGTCCACGAATTCGAGGGCGACTATGTCCCGTTCCCGGACATCCTCTCTCTGTGCGACGAGGCGGGACGGCCGGATATGGTCTACGAGTTCGCGTCCACCTCCAAGATCACCTTTGCCGGCGGCGGCATTTCCTGCATGGCTGCCAGCGAGGCCAATATCTGCTATTTCACCGGTATTTTCGGCGTGCAGATGATCTCCTACGACAAGGTCAACCAGCTGCGCCATGTGCGTTTTCTTAAGGACAAGGCGCACACGCTGGAGATCATGAAGCTCCACGCATCCGTCATGGCACCGAAATTTGAGTGCGTCGCAAAATGGCTGAACCGGGAGATTAGGCCATTGGGCATTGCCCATTGGAACGACCCGAAGGGCGGCTATTTCGTCAGCCTGTTTGCCATGCCCGGCACGGCGAAGCGGGTCTGGACGCTGTGCAAGGAGGCCGGTGTGGTGCTGACCAACGCCGGTGCGACCTACCCCTACCGCAACGACCCGGACGACTCCAACCTCCGCATTGCTCCCAGCCTGCCCCCGGTGGCCGAGCTGGAAAAGGCTATGGAGGTGCTGTGCCTGAGCCTGCGTCTTGCGGCGCTGGAAAAGCTGCTGGCAAAATAAATACACCGCATACGGGACGGCGTGGCTTCGGCCACGCCGTCTTTTCGTATTCAAAAATTTCTTGAGAATTCTCCCGAAATGTGTTAGGTTTTGGATTGGAAATCCTTCTATCAGGGTGAAGGACAAAACACAGGAGGTGCGTTGAATGAACGATGAACAAATCATACAGCTGTTCTTCACCCGAAACGAAGACGCCATCCGGCAGACGGACGACCGGTATGGCGCGAAGCTCACGAGGCTGTCGGAGAATATCGTGGGAAGCCGGGAGGACGCCCAGGAGTGTGTCAATGACACCTACCTCAAGGCATGGAACACCATTCCGCCCACGAAACCGGTTCATTTTTTTGCCTATCTCGCAAAAATCTGCCGCCACCTTGCCTTTGACCGGCTGGACTGGAACAACGCGGCAAAGCGCAAGGCCGAGGTCGTCGCGCTGACGCAGGAGATGGAAGCGTGCATTCCCGGCCAATGGCAGGAAACGGACGTGAGAAGCGCCGAGATCAGCCGATTGGTGAGCAGCTTTTTATGGAAGCAGACGGCGGACAACCGGATGATCTTCGTCCGGCGGTACTGGTTCGGCGACAGCGTCAGCGAAATTGCTCTGCGCTATGAGATCAGCCAGAGCGCCGTGCTGATGCGGCTGTCCCGGATGCGGGAAAAGTTGGCGGTTTACTTAAAAAAGGAGGGTTTTCAGGTATGACAGGCAAGGATATGCTGCAGGGCATTCAGAATCTGGACGCGGAACTGATCGAGGAATCGGAATTCGGAACATTCGGAAGGGGAAAAGCAAGGGGCTTCGGCAAAAAGAAGCTGCTGCTCATTCTGGCGGCGGCGCTGATCATGGCCACCATGACGGCGGCAGCGGCCATCACCCGCTGGACGGCGACCATGCAGTACGGAGACAACGGCGGCACAACGCAGCAGATCTCCGAGCAGGTCAAGAAGCAGGCGGAGCAAAGCGGCCTGTCCGTGACGCCAACCGAGACGAAGAACGGGAAAAAGGAAGCCGTTTCCGCGACGGACAACGGCATCACCGTCACCCTCGCCCAGACGCTGATGGATCAGTACGGCGGCAGAGCCATTTTCCGCATTGAGGGTTTACAGCTGGAAGAAGGGCAGGCACCTTGGGCATGGTGGGACTACCGGGTGGACGGAGAAGTGATGCCCATGAGCTGGGGCGCCCATTTTTTTGACGGCGTGCTTTGGGATGCCGATCACAATCCCACATATGCAAAGAACGGTCAGCCGGTTCCCCGGGTGGGAGAAGACCAACAGCTGCTTCTGGACTATCAGCTGGCCGACGGGAGCATTGAATTCAGCATCGATTTTGCATTCTCTCCGGATGAGAGCCTGTTCGGAAAGGAAATGGCCGTGACCTTCACCGGCTTCGGCATTCAGGGCGAGAAGTTTGAAGACGAGGATATCATGACCACCCCCGGCACTTGGGAGCTGCGTTGGACGCTGGAAGGCACCACGGAGGCACCGAAAAAGTGGACGCCCAACGCCAAAGTCGGTGATCTGTGGGACGTAACGCTCCTTGAGGCGGAAATCGGCCAGTACAGCATGAAGTTCGCCTTCCGGCTGGGGGATGAATATACGGACAATTTTGATTTCACAGAGAAAACGGGCTGGTCGCCGACCCCGGCGAGCATCCGTCTGAAGGACGGAACCGACATTCGGCCCTACGGCAACGGCGGCGGTTCCTGGGATGCTGACAGCCACACGTACACGTGCATCAAGCATACCCTCAACATGGTTCTCGATCCGGAACAGATCGCAGGCGTGAGCTTCTACAACGGCAGCGAACTGAACGGTCAGGGGAAACGGGTGAGTAAGCCGTATTACTATGTTCCTTTTGAATAAGCAAAAGGCAGGACACCAATCGGTGTCCTGCCTTAAACTTATACTGCGGCGGTTTCTTCCTCGGCCAGACGCTTTTTCGCGGTGGAGAGCATCAGCTTGATGCGGTTGAGCTGATTGACCTCCGACGCGCCGGGGTCGTAGTCCACGGCTACGATGTTGGACTGGGGATAGGCTTTTTTCAGCGCCTTGATGACGCCCTTGCCCACAACGTGGTTGGGCAGGCACGCGAAGGGCTGAATGCACACGATGTTGGGCGTGCCGGAGAGAACCAGCTCCGCCATTTCTCCCGTGAGGAACCACCCCTCGCCGTACTGGTTGCCGATGGAGAGGAAGGGCTTTGCCAGCTCTGCTACCTTCTCGATAGGCATGGGCGGCTCAAAGCGGCGGCTCTTTTCCAGTGCGTCCAGGGCGGGCTTGCGTATCAGCCGAATGGCGTCCACGCCGAGCTTCGCCGTGGCGGCACTCGTCCAGCCCGCGCCTAAGAATTCATGCTTGTAATCGCCGTTGTACACGCAATAGTTCAGGAAGTCCATCAGGTCAGGCACCACGGCTTCCGCGCCTTCGGCTTCCAGCAGATCCACCAGATGGTTATTGGCCAGGGGCATATATTTGACCAGAATCTCGCCCACCACGCCGACTCTGGGCTTGCGCAGAGTTTCGTCAATGGGAAGATTGTCAAAGGCTTCCACAATGCCGCTGCAAACCGCCTTATACGACCATTTGCTCTTGCTGTTGACCAGAGAATCGATGGCGATTTCCAGCCACTTCTGATGAAGGGCGTTGGCGGAACCCTTCTCCTTCTCATAGGGACGTACCCGGTACAGGCAGCGCATGAACAGGTCGCCGTAGACCACGCCCCGCAGCGCGGTGAACAGAAGGCCGGGGGAGAGCTTGAAGCCCTCGTTGGTCTCCATGCCGTTGGCGTTCAGGGAGATGACCGGGATATGGCCAAGCCCCGCCTTGTCCAGCGCACGGCGGATGAAGCCCACGTAGTTGCTCGCCCGGCAGCAGCCGCCGGTCTGGGTCATCATCACGGCCAGCTTGTCCGTGTCGTATTTCCCGGAAAGCACCGCGTCCATGATCTGCCCCACCACGGTGATGGAGGGGAAGCAGGCGTCGTTGTTCACGAATTTCAGACCCATGTCGATAGCGGCGCGGTTGTCGTTGGCAAGCACTTCGATGTGATAGCCGTACTTTTTGAAAATCGGCTCCAGCAGGTCAAAGTGAATGGGGCTCATCTGGGGGGCGAGGATGGTGTAGCCGGATTGGTACATTTCCTTGGTGAATTCCGACCGGTGATAAGCGGCGGGCTTGGGCTGGGGGCGGATGCCCCGCGCCTGACGCTGGTTTATGGCGGCCAGCAGACTGCGGATGCGGATACGGGCGGCGCCCAGATTGTTCACCTCGTCGATTTTCAGGACGGTGTAGAGCTTGTTGCTCCCTTCCAGAATTTCGCACACCTGATCGGTGGTGACAGCGTCCAGACCGCAGCCGAAGGAATTCAGCTGGATCAGCTCCAAGTCCTCCCGGTTCCGCACGAACTCTGCCGCGCTGTACAGCCGGGAATGGTAAACCCACTGGTCGTTGACCCGGAGGGGGCGCTCGGGGGTGAAATCGATGGGCAGGCTGTCCTCGGTGAGGACGGCAAGGTCGTAAGAGGCAATCATTTCCGGGATACCGTGGTTGATTTCGGGGTCAATGTGGTAGGGCCTGCCAGCCAGAACGATGCCCCGCGCGTGATTTTCTGCCATCCACTGCAAGGCTTTTTGCCCCTCCGCCCGGACGTCGGCCTTGGCGTGCTGCTGTTCCGCCCACGCATTATGGACAGCGGTGCGGACTTCCTTCCCGTCGATGCCCCACTCTTCCTTGCACAGGGCGGCCAGCCGGTCGGCGGCGATTTTCTCGCTGGTAAAGGCGAGGAAGGGGCGGATGTAGCGGACTTCGCCGTCGGCGACGGCTTCCACGTTGTTTTTCAGATTCTCCGGGTAGGAGACCACGATGGGGCAGTTGTAATGATTCTGCGCGCCGGGGGTTTCCTGATGCTCGTAGAACACGCAGGGGTGGAAAATGGTTTTGATTCCCTCATTGATGAGCCACTGGACGTGACCGTGGGAGAGCTTGGCGGGGTAGCACTCGGATTCCGAGGGGATGGACTCCATGCCCAGCTCGTAGATTTTCCGGTTGGACTTGGGGGAGAGGACTACCCGGAAGCCAAGTTCCCGGAAGAATGTTGCCCAGAAGGGGTAGTTTTCGTACATATTCAGCACTCTGGGAATGCCGATGACGCCCCGGATGGGATTTTCCAGCGGAGGATAGTCGAACATCCGCTTCAGCTTATAGGCCGTCACGTTGGGGCCTTTCCGCCCGGTTCCGGTGCCGCCTAAGCCCTTTTCGCAGCGGTTGCCGGTGACGTGGCGGCGCCCGCCGGGGAATTTGTTGATGGTCAGCATACACCGGTTGGAGCAGCCGCCGCAGCGGGTGGTGGAGGTGGTGTAGGTCAGATTCAGGATGTCGTTCAGGGGAAGGGTAGTGCTTTCCTGACCGTGGTAGCGCTCCCGCGCCACCAGCGCCGCGCCGAACGCGCCCATAATGCCGGAAATGTCAGGGCAGGTGGCTTCCACGCCGGCGATTTTCTCAAAGGCGCGAAGCACCGCCTGGTTGTAGAAGGTGCCGCCCTGCACCACGATGTGTTTGCCCAGGTCGGCAGGGTCGGCCAGCTTGATGACCTTGTAAAGGGCGTTCTTGATGACGGAGTAGGCAAGTCCCGCGGAAATATCCTGCACCGTCGCGCCCTCTTTTTGCGCCTGCTTGACGTTGGAATTCATGAACACGGTGCAGCGGGTGCCAAGATCGATGGGATTTTTGGCGAACAGCGCTTCCTTGGCAAAGCCCTCGGCGCTGTAGCCAAGGGAATTGGCGAAGTTTTCGATGAAGGAGCCGCACCCGGAGGAGCAGGCTTCGTTCAGCAGAATAGTGTCCACGCTGCCGTTTTTCAGCTTGACGCACTTCATATCCTGCCCGCCGATGTCCAGCACGCAGTCCACCTCCGGGTCAAAAAACGCGGCGGCGGTGCAGTGGGCGATGGTTTCCACCTCGCCCTCGTCCAGACAGAAAGCAGATTTCAGGAGGGATTCTCCGTAGCCTGTGGAGCAGGAGCGGGCGATGTGCGCGCCCTCGGGCAGCTCGTCCCGGAGACGCGCCATGGCATCCATGGCGGTGCGGATGGGGTTGCCCTGATTGTTGGCGTAGTAGGAAAAGAGAAGCTGACCGTCGCTGCCGATGAGCGCCACCTTCGTGGTGGTGGAACCGGCGTCAATGCCGAGGAAACAGTCACCCCGATACCCGGACAGGCTCTCCCGGCGGACGACGGCTTTGCTGTGGCGGGCGCAGAACGCCTGATGGTCTTCCCGGGTGGCGAACAGAGGGTCAAGGCGCTTTAATTCAAAGGCCATTTCCACGCCTTTGTCCAGCCGGCCGATCAGGCCGTCCATGCTGACGGCTTCGGCGTCGCCGGATTCCAGCGCCGCGCCCATGGCGGCGAAAAGATGGGAGTTTTCCGGGTCAACGGTGGTTTCGGGGGTGAGCTTCAGGGTGCGGATAAAGGCTTTTTTCAGCTCCGGCAGGAAATGCAGGGGGCCGCCCAGAAATGCCACACACCCCCGGATGGGCTTGCCGCAGGCAAGGCCGGAGATGGTCTGATTGACCACGGCCTGAA
>ERZ773241.1719-NODE-1719-length-19881-cov-62.272723_pt1 | contig 19881 bp, 13 predicted proteins | sample MGYA00580989_ERZ773241 | MGnify/ENA primary metagenome ERZ773241 (study PRJEB29015, sample SAMEA2737804) | human gut metagenome | biome: human gut; feature: human-associated habitat; material: faeces | place: China | collected 2012 ... | reverse complement strand
TGCCGCACCTCGCTCGCCGTATCGGCACTTAGAATTATGCGGTATTGCCATAATATTATCCACTATAGTGCAAGTGCAACTGGCCAAATCATATTGTTTTGTTATCCTTCTGTTATGATTTTCGCAAATAATATTAGAATACTTATTAAAATGGTTTTTCAGCTTTTCTGTTTTACCACGGGGCCACAACAAAAAAAGTGCCCGCCTGCTGCAAGGCAGCGTGCGGGCGCTTTCATGCTTATTCCTTTGCTTTTGAGCCGGGATTATTCAATGCCGGTCACGGTATAATCTTTGTCCTCAACGGCTTTTTTCAGCACAGTGTCATCCACCGGCTTATCCAGCGTTACAACAGCGGTACCGGCGGTGTGGCTTACTTCGGCGGCGGAAACACCGTCCAGCGCTTCCAGTGCCTTTTTCACGGTTGCTTCGCAATGGCCGCACATCATGCCTTCAATTTTAATGGTCTTATTCATGGTCGTGTTCTCCTTTTTGCTTGTTTTGTGTGCTTTGCGTTTATGGTCATGTTTGGTGCTGCGAATATCGAACAGGTTCAGCCGCAGTGCGTTGGAAACCACGCAGAAGCTGGACAGGCTCATGGCCGCAGCGCCGTACATCGGGTTCATCTGCCAGTGCAGCAGCGGGATAAAGACACCTGCCGCCAGGGGGATGCCCAACACATTGTAGGCAAAGGCCCAGAACAGGTTTTCGTGGATATTGTGCAGAGTAGCGCGGCTCAGGCGGATGGCGGCAGGCACATCGCTCAGGCGGCTCTTCATCAGCACAACGTCAGCGGCGTCAATCGCAACATCCGTACCAGCGCCAATGGCAATACCGACATCCGCGCGGGTCAGGGCCGGTGCATCGTTGATGCCATCGCCCACCATGGCCACGCGGCCCTTGTTTTTCAGGCTGCGGATCACAGCTTCCTTGCCATCGGGCAGCACACCGGCAATCACTTCGTCCACACCGGCCTGTGCACCAATGGCTTTGGCGGTGCGCTCGTTATCGCCGGTCAGCATCACAACACGGATGCCCATGCCCTGCAGTTCACGCACAGCCTGCGGGCTGTCCTCCTTGATGACGTCCGCCACCGCGATAACGCCCTGCATGGTGCCATCCTTGGCAAAGAACAGCGGGGTCTTGCCCTGGGCGGCCAGTGCTTCGGCGCTGGATGCCATCTTTTGCGGCACCACCACGCCAAGGGTCTGCATCAGCTTGGCGTTGCCGCCGTACAGGGTACTGCCGTTCAGCACAGCCGTCAGGCCGTTACCGGGCAGAGCCTGGAAATCTGCCACCTCGGCGGGGGTCAGGTTATCCTCCTGTGCCTTTTGCAGCACAGCGCGGGCCAGCGGGTGTTCACTCTTCTGCTCCAAGGCAGCGGCAAGGCTCATCAGTACCTGCTCCGTCACACCGTCTGCGGGCAGGATATCCGTCACGCGCGGCTCGCCGCTGGTGATGGTGCCGGTTTTATCCAGGGCAACGATCTCGGTTTTACCGGTCTGCTCCAGCGAAACCGCGGTTTTGAAGAGAATGCCGTTTTTAGCGCCCACACCATTGCCAACCATAATGGCAACCGGCGTTGCCAGGCCCAGCGCGCAGGGGCAGCTGATGACCAGCACTGAAATACCGCGGGCCAAGGCAAAACCGACCGTCTGCCCTGCCAGCAGCCACACGATGGTGGTGATAACGGCCAGCGTGATCACCACCGGCACAAACACACCGGAGACGCGGTCTGCAATTTTGGCAATGGGTGCCTTGGTGGCTGCGGCATCGCTGACCATCTGGATGATCTGAGCCAGCGTGGTATCCTGACCCACGCGGGTGGCACGGCAGCGCAAAAAGCCGGATTGGTTCAGGGTTGCGGCGCTCACGCTGTCGCCTTCGGCCTTATCCACCGGGATGCTCTCACCGGTCAGGGCCGATTCGTTCACCGCGCTGCTGCCTTCCAGCACCACGCCGTCAACGGGGATATTCTCGCCGGGACGCACCACAAACACATCGCCCTGCTGCACCTGTTCGATGGGAACGGTAACTTCCGCCCCATTGCGCAGCAGCGTTGCGGTTTTGGGGGCCAGGTTCATCAGGCCTTTCAGGGCATCGGTGGTCTTGCCCTTGGAGCGGGCTTCCAACGTTTTGCCCACCGTGATCAGGGTCAGGATGGTTGCGGCGGATTCAAAATAAAACTCCTCCATATAGCCCATCACGGCCATGGCATCCCCCTGCACCTGGGCCACCGTCATGGCAAACAGAGCGTAAGTGCTGTAGCCAAAGGCCGCGGTAGCGCCAAGGGATACCAGGGTATCCATATTGGGGGCACGGTTCCACAGCGCCTTAAAGCCGCTGATAAAGAACTTTTGGTTGATGACCATGATGATAATGGTGAGCAGCATCTGTAAAATGCCCATTGCCACATGGTTGCCCTGCATAAAGCCCGGCAGCGGCCAGTTCCATAGCATGTGCCCCATGGAGAAGTACATCAGCACCACCCAGAAGATCAGCGAGGCAATCAGGCGGCGTTTGAGGCGCGGGGTCTCGGTATCTTTTAAGGCATCTGCTGACGGCGCGGCGGACTGGGCGGCAGCGTTTTTAGGGCTTGCACCATAGCCTGCGGCTTCCACTGCGGCCACAATATCTGCTGGAGCGGCGGTGCCCTCCACACCCATTGAGTTGGTCAGCAGGCTGACCGAGCAGGATGTTACGCCCGGCACTTTGCTGACGGCTTTTTCCACCCGGGCACTGCACGCGGCGCAGCTCATCCCGGTTACGTTATATTGTTCCACTTCTTTCCTCCGGTTTCCTCTCTTTTGCGGTAGTGATTCTATAATTCCTGTGTGATGATTGGTGAGTGGTTTCGCTTTGGTGTTTGAACACGGGTTGTTGATGTTTGAGTTGTTTCTATGGCAATACCGCATAATTCTAAGTGCCGATACGGCGAGCGAGGTGCGGCAGATGCTAAGCCAAAAGCGCAGATAATACTGGATGCTGCAAAGGTGAGCGCCGCCAGTGGCGGAAACAGCGAACCGAAGCAGGGGCAGCGGTCGCAGAGTGCGAGGGGCTTTTGCCCCCGAAGCACGATGCGGGTACCGCAACCCGACATTATCGAGCATTTTGGCAACGCAGATGCCGTGCCGCAGCTGCCGGAGCGGTGCTTAAGCCGCAAGGCGGGAATTGTGCGGTGTTGCCCTATCCTCACTCCCCTTTTGGTGAGCGGCTAGCCTGCAATTCGACGTATTATTGAGGTTACCATTTCTATCCACACTCTCCTTGCGGAGAGCGATACGTTGGGGGGCAACCAAGGCCGATGCGGCATTTCTATCCACACCCTCTCACAGGGAATGACTGGCATTTATTCATGGCTCTGGTAATGTTACACAAACTTTTACCGATGTTTGTGAACAGAAAAACAATTGTACTGGGCACTGGCATGGCATTTTTGCTGGCTCAAACACTCGTGCATTTATTTCATGTTCTGCTTCTGCTATTTTGTGCAGGCAATGCTTATTTCATCAGTTTCTGCAGCGTTTTCAGCAGCTCATCCACAACTTCGTCATTCCCGGCACGGATATCATCCGCCACACAGGTGCGGATATGGTTTGCCAGCAGCTCACGGTTGAACGCGTTCATCGCCGCCGTTACCGCCGCCGACTGCACCAGAATATCCGGACAATACACTTCGTTTTCCACCATCCCACGGATGCCCCGAATCTGCCCTTCGATCCGGTTCAGTCTGTGGACCAGGCTTTTATACTCTTCTTCACTGCGATGCTTTGTTTTGTGTGCACAGCAGCAACACGGTTCCTTCTCTTCGTTTTCCTGCATTATGTACCCTCCCATCACATGCAAGGTACCCCGGCGGGGTATATTTACTGTATACCCCGCCAGGGTACCTTGTCAAGTAGATAATATAATATTTTTATATTATTTTATGCGAGAGTTTTTTACTATAGCAATTTTTAAAATTAAAGCGGATATCCGCATGAACAAAACCACCCTGAACAGTCAGAAAGAGAAACATTCCATAGCCAATTTCTATCCACGCTCTCCTTGCGGAGAGCGACCCTACACTTTGAGTTTACCGCGCCGGCGCAAAAGTGATTTCTATCCACGCTCTCCTTGCGGAGAGCGACTGCATATCGGCCGGGGTTGTGTTATGATACATAGAATTTCTATCCACGCCCTCCTTGCGGAGAGCGACACGACTAAAGTCGCGGGTCTCCTTGCCCTGATTTATATTTCTATCCACGCCCTCCTTGCGGAGAGCGACGGTTCGTCCGCGGTATTCTCCGGCTGCTGCACCGGGATTTCTATCCACGCTCTCCTTGCGGAGAGCGACCCCAGGAAGTGAGCGTGCGCCGCGGTGTGGCACTATTTCTATCCACGCTCTCCTTGCGGAGAGCGACCTCTTCGCAAAGGCTTTCTGCTTTGCAGCTTTTTCAATTTCTATCCACGCTCTCCTTGCGGAGAGCGACGCATGTGCGTAATACTCTGCAATATTGCGGTAATTATTTCTATCCACGCTCTCCTTGCGGAGAGCGACGGTATCTAATCGCAGTGAGCCATCCTCATGGCGCCATTTCTATCCACGCTCTCCTTGCGGAGAGCGACCTACCACTTTTAACGGTGATTTTAAGGCTGGTCAATTTCTATCCACGCTCTCCTTGCGGAGAGCGACCGCCATTGGCAGATGGGGCACAGGCGCGCGCGACATTTCTATCCACGCTCTCCTTGCGGAGAGCGACCCGCCATTGGCAGACGGGACAGAGCCGGACGCGACATTTCTATCCACGCTCTCCTTGCGGAGAGCGACCTCCTGGGCCGTGATGATGATATGACCCAGCTGGAATTTCTATCCACGCTCTCCTTGCGGAGAGCGACCGGTTGTCGATGTCCGCCGCGCCACTGGCACGGCGGATTTCTATCCACGCTCTCCTTGCGGAGAGCGACGGTGGTCGATGTCCGCCGCGCCACCGGCACGGCCGATTTCTATCCACGCTCTCCTTGCGGAGAGCGACCCTCAGCCAGGATTATACAGAGCAACCCACGGATATTTCTATCCACGCTCTCCTTGCGGAGAGCGACCTCGATGCATTGTGCGCCCGGTGCCCGGGCCTCAAATTTCTATCCACGCTCTCCTTGCGGAGAGCGACCCACAACCTGGAGGAACTGGGTTATCTGCTGATCATTTCTATCCACGCTCTCCTTGCGGAGAGCGACTTCGACACGGACGGCAACCCAATCCCCCCCCCTGAATTTCTATCCACGCTCTCCTTGCGGAGAGCGACAGACCGGGGCCGACACGGCGGCCAGCAATGCAAGCATTTCTATCCACGCTCTCCTTGCGGAGAGCGACGCTTATCTCCATGTTACTCCCTCACAGATAGTTGAATTTCTATCCACGCTCTCCTTGCGGAGAGCGACTTGCCAACGTTGGCAGTTATGCTGCGCAGATCGTGATTTCTATCCACGCTCTCCTTGCGGAGAGCGACTGAGCATGGATGCCCTGGAAAGCTACCTGATCAACATTTCTATCCACGCTCTCCTTGCGGAGAGCGACGACCCATGACATATGAGGAAACCATTGAGTGGATATTTCTATCCACGCTCTCCTTGCGGAGAGCGACAGGTGATGCGTTCTATTTGGATTTGGTCAGCGGAATTTCTATCCACGCTCTCCTTGCGGAGAGCGACGTTTTTTGCCAATGTAAAAAACGTGTGGGATCATGTATTTCTATCCACGCTCTCCTTGCGGAGAGCGACAACCATGCGACCCTGGATGCAGGCGGCAATGACCTATTTCTATCCACGCTCTCCTTGCGGAGAGCGACATGGCGCGGAACTGGATATCCACCACAACTTCCCGATTTCTATCCACGCTCTCCTTGCGGAGAGCGACAGCGCTGGACAGGCTGAAAAGCCAGGCAACCGTGATTTCTATCCACGCTCTCCTTGCGGAGAGCGACCGTCGGCCAGATCGCTTGTGGCGAGCCTATCACGGCAATTTCTATCCACGCTCTCCTTGCGGAGAGCGACGGCCGGACAATTTTGTCCGGGGCGGACATTTCAGATTTCTATCCACGCTCTCCTTGCGGAGAGCGACCGGCATTGTGCCGATACGCTATGGTTTCGGCGCCACATTTCTATCCACGCTCTCCTTGCGGAGAGCGACCAGGCTGTGCCAGCGGCAACCCCGCGCGCAGGCCATTTCTATCCACGCTCTCCTTGCGGAGAGCGACTTTTTTTGCGATTTTTAAGCCGCAAATATTGACGTATTTCTATCCACGCTCTCCTTGCGGAGAGCGACGCCATTGGCAGACGGGGCAGAGCCGCACGCGGCAATTTCTATCCACGCTCTCCTTGCGGAGAGCGACTGTGGGTGATACTCCCCCGTGCTGCGGTTGTATGATTTCTATCCACGCTCTCCTTGCGGAGAGCGACCTCACTTTCACCTTTACACTGATCTTATTGTCAGTAATTTCTATCCACGCTCTCCTTGCGGAGAGCGACTTCAAGGCCAATGTCCACCGGGCAAAGAGCCGGTTATTTCTATCCACGCTCTCCTTGCGGAGAGCGACCATTCTGTGCGTCCTTCCAGTTGTCCAGCATACCGATTTCTATCCACGCTCTCCTTGCGGAGAGCGACGCACATAAGCGACTATGTGCGCAGCGCCGATATAATTTCTATCCACGCTCTCCTTGCGGAGAGCGACGCGTGTCAACGAGGATAGATACGGGCAACAATATTGATTTCTATCCACGCTCTCCTTGCGGAGAGCGACAATGGCACCTTACGAAGCACCCACAACACAAGCTGAATTTCTATCCACGCTCTCCTTGCGGAGAGCGACCGAACCCCAAAATGAAATTATCGCTTACGATAATGATTTCTATCCACGCTCTCCTTGCGGAGAGCGACCTTCCAACATCAATTCTTCATCAATCATAGCTTATTTCTATCCACGCTCTCCTTGCGGAGAGCGACCTGCTAGCGGTTTTCTCTCCGATACTTCGGATGTTATTTCTATCCACGCTCTCCTTGCGGAGAGCGACGAGCATGCGTACCAGCTTGTTTTGTGGGTGCTCCGATTTCTATCCACGCTCTCCTTGCGGAGAGCGACTTTTTGATTATATCCGGGCAGGTACCGGCATTTTATTTCTATCCACGCTCTCCTTGCGGAGAGCGACGTCTCTTTTATGTTATATGATACAACGGCTTTGATATTTCTATCCACGCTCTCCTTGCGGAGAGCGACTTGACTTGACATTTCATAAGACTAGATGTATCAATTTCTATCCACGCTCTCCTTGCGGAGAGCGACATGAGGCATTGGAGCATCCCATTGCCTCCCCGCGCCATTTCTATCCACGCTCTCCTTGCGGAGAGCGACTACCGTATCAACGCCAAATAGACCAAAAGAGCAATTTCTATCCACGCTCTCCTTGCGGAGAGCGACCTTGCCCCTCGCCTTGCTGATATGTCTGCCGCCTGATTTCTATCCACGCTCTCCTTGCGGAGAGCGACGGTCTCTATATGCTATATGATACTACCGTGCTGATATTTCTATCCACGCTCTCCTTGCGGAGAGCGACTTCGCGGCTGGACGTTATTTATTAACGGCGCTGTATTTCTATCCACGCTCTCCTTGCGGAGAGCGACCTTACATTGATCCAGAAACTCGCCCATCTGTGTTTATTTCTATCCACGCTCTCCTTGCGGAGAGCGACCGGTGAATTGCAGTCAATGCCCCGTGTGTACCGTATTTCTATCCACGCTCTCCTTGCGGAGAGCGACGGCATTAACCGGGTCAAGCGCCTATTGCCAACGTGGATTTCTATCCACGCTCTCCTTGCGGAGAGCGACGATAACTACATTTATAATGTGAGTATCGGCAATATTTCTATCCACGCTCTCCTTGCGGAGAGCGACGGTTCGGTCCAGGTGTCGGGGGTGCCCAGCAGCGTATTTCTATCCACGCTCTCCTTGCGGAGAGCGACCTTGACCACGGTATTGCACTGGTACCACATCAGCATTTCTATCCACGCTCTCCTTGCGGAGAGCGACTTTGACGAGGACGACCCCGACAACCTGTGGAGCATTTCTATCCACGCTCTCCTTGCGGAGAGCGACAAGCCCCAGGTCCTGCAGACCAACTATTATGGTCAATTTCTATCCACGCTCTCCTTGCGGAGAGCGACGTGTTACAGTCTTAGGTATTCAGCACAGAACCGGCATTTCTATCCACGCTCTCCTTGCGGAGAGCGACCGCCATTGACAAGTGGGACAAAAGCGATTCCGGCAATTTCTATCCACGCTCTCCTTGCGGAGAGCGACAACGGACATGAGACATCGCCTTATAGAGTTTGGATTTCTATCCACGCTCTCCTTGCGGAGAGCGACCGGTAGCTTGGCGGAGGTCGCCAAGTATGCGACAATTTCTATCCACGCTCTCCTTGCGGAGAGCGACCGGTTGCAGTTGGGCGAAATGCAAGTCAGGTCTACATTTCTATCCACGCTCTCCTTGCGGAGAGCGACTGCGCGCGCTGTGGGGGCTTATGTGTTGCACATCCGTATTTCTATCCACGCTCTCCTTGCGGAGAGCGACGGGCGGCATCTGATCGCTCAGCGCGTAAATCATTGATTTCTATCCACGCTCTCCTTGCGGAGAGCGACGGGACGTCATCGCGGTAATGACAGATGCCCAGTCCATTTCTATCCACGCTCTCCTTGCGGAGAGCGACCGCCCAAGACTTTACGGCACTGCACAACATACTTATTTCTATCCACGCTCTCCTTGCGGAGAGCGACATCGGACCGTTAATATTCAGCGTCCAACCACGAAATTTCTATCCACGCTCTCCTTGCGGAGAGCGACGGAAGCAATCAAACCATCATAAGTCAAACCGATAATTTCTATCCACGCTCTCCTTGCGGAGAGCGACGCCTTCGCTCTATCAGTTGTATGATACTTACGCATTTCTATCCACGCTCTCCTTGCGGAGAGCGACACTTGGCAACGTGGTAGTCGGATTACGTACGTGATTTCTATCCACGCTCTCCTTGCGGAGAGCGACTATTACAGTGATAAGGACGCCGATTGGGTGCGTGTATATTTCTATCCACGCTCTCCTTGCGGAGAGCGACAATGGACACCCTGATACTCGCCGACACGATGCTATTTCTATCCACGCTCTCCTTGCGGAGAGCGACGTGTGGGTGGTTGTGCCTGCACGGTTTTTTGTTTGTATTTCTATCCACGCTCTCCTTGCGGAGAGCGACACAGGGTTCTTGATACTCGATTGTAACATCATCAAATTTCTATCCACGCTCTCCTTGCGGAGAGCGACAGCAAAAGTGCACAAAACAGTGGGGCACTTTTGCGCATATGAAACAAATTTTATGGGGATTGCATCTTCATGCTGACAGGCAAGGCTGTATTTTACCCTTTCTGCCCCTGTTTTTTCCATATTTTCTGGTGCGAAGGAACCGGGAATTTTATGATTGCCTTCCCCTCGCACTAAGCAAACAAGATTCCATCCTGATCAAAATCCGGGTGCAGACCCACATGCTCGACTTTGCTTTTGTAATGGTTTCCCAGTTGATAAAAGCGCAGGCTGTCCGATTCCGAATCGATCAGTTCGGTCAATTTTGCTTTGAACATCGTGTATTGCGCGGCATCCAGCAGGCACTCAAATACGGAGTTTTGCACCCGCTGGCCGTAGTCTACACAGACTTTTGCTACTTTGCGCAGCCTGCGACGACCGGCGGCTGTTTCGGTGTTGACATCATAGGTTACAAGCACCAACATAACGGCACCTCACTTCCAGAAAAACGGTGGGTACACTTCCAGGTCACCGCGCAGAGCACGGGCCAGCAAAAGCGCCTGAACATAGGGCACCAGCCCCCAAGGCAGTTTTTCTTTCAAAAACGGATGGGTGATCTCTTCCTTCTTTTTGTTCTGCCATGCGGTCAGGAAAGCTTTACGGCCATCATCCGTCAGCAGTACGGCACCATTTTCCTGTTTTTGCAGGTGTTTTGCCGTGATGATCTTTTGATTGATGCAGCTGATGACCAGCCGGTCTGCATAAACCGCCCGCAGTTCTTCCATCAGGTCAAGTGCCAGACTTTTGCGGCCGGGGCGCGGGCGGTGCATAAAGCCAACATAAGGGTCCAGGCCCACAGCGGTCAAGGCGGATGCGCACTCCCGCGCCAGCATGCTGTAGGCAAACGAAAGCAGCGCATTCACATTGTCCAGCGGTGGACGGCGGCTGCGGCCCTCAAACACAAAATCCTGCTTTTGCTGCAGAATCAGGTCATTCAGGCAGTCAAAGTAGCGCTGGGCTGCCTCGCCTTCCAGGCCGCGCAGCTGTTCCGGATCATCGCTGGTCTGTATCAGCGGCAGCGCGGCGGCCAGCTGGGTGGAGGTGCGTTTCAGTTTTTCGACCGGGACACGCTGGGGATGATCGCGGGTTGCGCGTTCCAGCACCCAGCGTGCGTTATACACTTTACCAAGGATAAAGCTCCGGGCATAGCGACAGCTCTGGGCCGGGTCATCCGACACGCGGTACTGCGTCTGACGCAGCAGCACATTGCCGCGTTCTTCCCCCACGGTGCGGGCCTGAAATCTGCCATACGGGTCAAAAAAGCAAAGGTCAATGTCCCGCCGGGCACAAGCTCCCATCAAAGCGGGGCTGGCACCCGCGTAAGTAAAGCAGACGATGCCTTCCAGCGTATGCAGGGCATAGCGGTGGGTTTCCTGCTTATTGCGGGTAACAACAAGGTTTTCGCCATCCAATGTCAGGTAAGCGTCCTCATTGATGACAAACAGGGTGTTGAGCAGCTTTCTCATGGCGCGCCCTCCTCAATATGCTCCCGCAGATACGCCGCCGGGTCTGCCTGCTGATACAGCGCCGGCAGGCAAAGCTCTTTCAGTGAGCAGGCATTGCAATGCTTGCCGGGTTTGCTTTTTGGGGTATAGCCGCGCGCAAACAGGCGGTTCATCTCATCCGCCATGGTCTGCGCGGTGCTGCGCAGTTCCGGTGTCAGGGAAACATGTTCCCGCTGCCGGGTTTCTTCATAAAAGATTTCCCCTTCCGGCACCTCGCACACCAGCATTTCTTCCAGCGCCATGGCCTGTGCGCAGAGCTGCAAACGGTCGGCATCGTTTACCTTGCTGCGGCCATGCTTATATTCCACGGGCATGGGCTGCCACAGGCCGCGGCGGCCCTGCAATGACACGCCGTTTGGATCCTTGTGAAACTCTACCACATCGCAGTCGCCGGTCAGTTTTAAGCGGTGGCTGACGACCCTCATACCGCGGGCGATCAGCAAATCGCCGCGTTTTTCCGTCAGGGTAACATCATGGCAGCGGGTATGCTGCAGGCGGCCTTCGGCGGTGCGTTGGTTTTCGGACCATTGTTGTTCCAGGTGTATGAGCGCCCACTGACGGCGGCAAAAGCTAAAATGCTGGATACCGGACATCAGCAGGTAATCATCTGGGGAAGCCATTACGACAGCCTCTCGCACGTTACCCCTGCGGGAAGATTTTCATCCACCGTTACCACATAGTCATGGTAACTGCGCGGGAAGGCTACCCCTTCGGCACGCGTGACATGCACTGCATCAAACAGTTTATAGGACGGCGCATTGCCCAGCTCCGAATCATGCTTGAACACGATCAGTTCCCGAACTGCCATTTTGCCGCGGGCTGCACTGTGGTCATTTTCAAACATATTCAGGATTGCCTGCCACAGCAGCTGCAGGTCATCCTCTGAGAATCCTGTAGTTTTGCGGGCAAGGTTGGCAGAAATGTAACCCTCTGCACGGTACAAACCATACGGTATCACATACTTGCGGCCCATCTCAGTGTCTTTTCGCTCTGCATCCGCTTCGGTCGTAATGGCAATACGGGTAATGGTCACTTCCTGCGGGAGAACAGGGTCTACCGAGCGTGCAAAGCTCAACTGAACAGGGCCGCGTACCTGCCCGCAATTCAGTGCGCCTTTTACGAAAGTTGTCATAACAGCGCCAAAGGTACGGATATCATAGAAATTTTGGCACATAAAATCCCGGATTTTGCGGTCCAGTTCCGGGTCATCTTTCTTGGCAGCTTTCAGTGCCTCCTTGGAATCTCCTTCAACGCCCAGATATTCCAATGCTTTTTTGTCGCTGCGGTTCAGGGGAACCTGATCTTTAATGTAAATCTGGTATCCTGCTTCATCTTCTTTGGCCACTTCGACATAGTTGCGAATCTTACGCTTCAAGCAGACATCTGTAACAATGCCATATCCCGTTTCCGGGTCAACGCGCGGCATGTTGCCTGCATCCGGATCGCCGTTCGGATTTCCATTTTCAACGTCAAACAGAATTACAAAATCATACCGGTTTTTGATTGCCTGTGCCATTGTTATTCCTCCACTTTCTTTGTATAGCGTTCCTGTGTCTGATGGTAATAGCCAAGGATAAAAGCGCCTTGTTCCGGCAAGGTCAGCCGTGCGGGAAAGCTTCCTTCCAGTTTTCCGCCCGCCAGCGCAGCGATCTGCTTATCGTAATAAATCTTTTGTGGCTTGCTCATTTTTTGCATATGCTTTTGCGCCAGCATCAGAATTGTTGGGAACACAGTGGCCGGCGTGGAAGCCGCTGCATTAAAATACCTGTCCTTGATGGTTGTATTGATATCCGGGTTTACCGCCATCTGGATTGCTTCCAGCACAGCAAAAAGCTGACCCATAACATACGGTTGATAATTTGTTTCCTTGTTATTTTCCACAGTTAATACCTCCTTTGGGCAACGGGGATCTTCATTACGCAGGTAGTATGCTTTTATAATAGCGGCACGGCCGCGTGTTACTTTTTGCTCTGCGCGGATACGCATCATAACGCCATCCAGCAGGGTTGCCGGGTACCTTGTATTATTCAGGATTGCACGCAAGACATCGCCTGCCAGCTGCGGTGCTGCCGATGGGTTGCGGGAATTGGTGTTGACGGTTTCCTGCAGCAGCCAATACACCCCCAGCCGCGGGAATTTATCATAAGTGGGGCGCACAATCTCTAAGCGGTCATAATGCTTCTGCACATTATCAAGCAGCGTTTGAAATGTATCCTGCCAGAAAAAGCGAACCGAGAGGCGCGCCGCATTAGGGGCCAAGCCAAGCACATAAAAGTGCCTTTGTGGGTCAAGTGTCACGTTCTGCCACTCTACACTCTGTCCATGGACCAGCTTGTCCATTGCATTTCGCACATCGCTTTCGCTGACAGGCGCATCCATGGCAAACAATGCATCCATTGCTACCTGCTGGTAGGCGGTCTCACCACCTGCTGCCCAGCAGACAATGGTGGTATCGCCCACGCGCTGAACATGTTCCCTGTCTGCCAGCAGATAGTTTAATGCCTGTGCATAGGCAAAGGCCGCATAACTGCCAACCGGCGCATTGCCCCCCTGTTCATGTCCGTATGAGCAAAAAGCGTCCGCATTAAAAGAAACAATCGATGCGCCGGAAGACTGTGCCCCGGTCACGCCTTTAATCGCCGGGTGCAGGCGGGCAAGCGGTGCCTTTTGCCCTGTAACCAGGCATCGGATTTCCGGTGCATCCGTGTTCTTATCACACTGCCGCTGCCAGGCTTCCTGTATTTCCGGATCGTCCTGAACATAGTTTTCCCGAATCAGAAATACCAGATTGCCACCCTTGTAAAGTTCCTTGAGACTTTGTTCCAGCGCTGGATTCTGCTCCGCCGCCTTGGGGTCCCAGTTTATAAAAAAGTTCCGCACTGCCTGTGCCGCCTGACCGGGAACATTTTGTAAAATGGCAAGATGCAGCTCCTTTGCAGCGGCAAAGCACTGCATTGCACGCTCCGGTTTGCCTTTTCCGTCAATGCCGAGCATGTAAGCACTGTTATCACACAAAAAATTGGCTGCCACACCACTAGAACGTTTAACCTGTTCCGGAACTTGCAGCTGACATGGAGCAAGCACTGTTTTTTTACCGCGCTTTTCCTCTTGCTGCAAGGGGTGCAATGCCATCAGTTGGCCGTTTTCATCCAGTTCCAAAGCCCAACTGACTTTTGCGCTTGTCCAACCGGGGCGCGTGATTTTGCCATTGGCCAGCAAATCTTCATAGTATTGTACCAAAGCCTGTAAAATCATCGGTACACCTCGCAGTCTGCCACATTCAACACACCATGTTCCAATTTTGCATGGAAATACATCGGGGTTATGTTCTGCGGGTCAGTGTAGTCAAAGTCATATAGCATGAATCCCAAATCCCGTGTTTCCTCAATGGTCGGGATTGGCCCGCCGGGCCATGCGCGGAATGCGGCAGGAAATTCACGGCACCCAAAATAAGGAGTATGAAAACACTGGCCCCTGGACATGCGCCGGGTAACAATATCCTGGAACTTTCCCGGATTGTCGCTCGGTGCCGCACGGTCAGTCATCTCAAATTCTGCCTCAATCACATAATGAACGTCCTGCAACACCATGGCTGCACGCTGAACGATCTGCTGGGGCGTGGCAAGGTAAAGCTCTTTCCCTGTTCCCTGCATCGCGCTGCGTACATCGGAACAAAGAATTTTGCTTTTTACTTCGTTCCGACGGATGTTGGTAAAGCGGATTGGGTTCATAACATAGATTTTCCGGATTTTCCACCGTAAGCCGGGGTGGTAATAGATTGCTTCTACTATGCCGCGTGCCGCGGAAGGGGTGAGGACTTCATATGAAACCCTTTCGACTTTTAGCTCAGGCCTCGAGAGCAAAGCATAATTCCCCCATACTTCCAGCTGGATCATCTGCATCAACTCCTTTGCATTTCTATTTTCAGTTGTTTTTAATTTATATTTTTGCTATAGTTTCAATATACGCTACTTGGCACCAAATGTCAATCCTTTTATCATGTATACTTTTTGTTTGCTTTTCATCCGGTTTTCTTTTATAATAAGTTGCGTCGGCAGCTTATGCCGTGGATAGAAATAGTTGATTTTACTTTAGCGCACAAAAACGGCAGGGCAGGCTCCCTGCCGCTTTTGCTTTATGCAAACCAGGCTGCTCCCGTTTCAGCTTCCATGGCAAGGCCCGTGTTGTTATCGTAAAGGCTTCCGTCCGTTAATTCCCATATGCCTTCACTGATTTGGCAAACTGCCCCGGCATTCTCCAGCGTTTTCAGATGATCCGGGTAAACCGGAACACCATATTGCCCCAGTTGACGGAACAAAGTTTTGCTTACCTCTCCTGCACGCAATCGTGCAAGCAAATTTTCCCCCTTCCCTTGGGGAATGTATACGGTCACAGCAGGTGTTTCAATTAAGCGGAACCTCTCTGCCGCTGTTGCAAAGGGGAAAATGCGCCCTTCCATATCCTGCTCGAACCCTTGCAGAATTTGCTGTTCATCCAGTCTTTTATCTCCTTTTAAGGTACGGTAAAACAGAAAGTATGTTTCGATTGCTTCCAGAGATGCCAGATCTGCATATTTTTTCAGGACGCTTTGCGTTGCGGATACATTCTGTTCCAGCATGCGCGGTACATGCTGCCCTTCCAATGTGAAAATCTGTACCAAGCTCTGCTCCGCCGGGCGTCTTCCCTCTCGATTGCAGCGCCCCGCCGCCTGCAAAATGGAATCCAGACCTGCTTCCTCGCGGTACACAGCCGGGAAATCCACATCAACACCCGCTTCGATCAAAGAAGTTGATATCACACGGCAGGGCAGCCCATCTTTTAAGCGTTCCCGGATTTTCTGCAATAACTGTTTGCGATGGGCTGGGTATAGCAATGTTGTCAGGCAGTAGCTGCCCTCTTTGGGCAGGTTGTTGTATAATTCCTGTGCTGTTTTTCTCCGGTTTACAATACACAGCACTTGTTCCTGCGCTGCCAGTTCTGCACCAAGCTGGCTTTGTTCCAACCCTCCGCGCATTTTTAGCGTTGTACGCCGGAATGCCTGATATTGCTCTTTGGGATGTGGGCAAAGTTCCGTCATCTGCAGCCCAGGCGCCAGTTCATCAAACAAGGGCTGCAAAGCTGGTTGTGTGGCCGTGCAAAGCACCGCTGCTGCGCGGTAATGCTGTACCAGCTGCGCGATTGCCGCAACGCAGGGGCGCAAATAAGGAACCGGCAGGTTTTGTGCTTCGTCAAAAATGACCACGCTATTTGCAATGTTATGTAATTTACGGCATTGTGACGCATGGTTGCCGTAAAGTGATTCAAAGAATTGCACGGATGTGGTAACCACCACCGGAGCATCCCAGTTTTCCGCCGCCAATGCTTTGCGGTAGGCTGCCGGCTCATCATCTTCCTTGGCAGAGTAGTCCACCCCTGAATGGTGTTCCAAAACATTTTCTGCTCCTAATATTTCCGAAAACACATCCGCGGTCTGGTCAATAATGGATGTATAAGGGATCACATAAATAACCCGGTCCATATGGTTCTTTACAGCTAGCGAAAGCGCAAATGCCAATGACGCTACCGTTTTTCCCCCGCCTGTAGGAACGGTCAGGGAATAAAGGCCGCGCCGCCCTGTTTGCCCTGCCGTTGTACAGGCACTCAAAATTGAACTGCGGCGCTGATTCAAGGTTCCCTGGGGATGGCTCCATTTTGCGGTATATTGGTTCAACCTTTTCAGCAGTTCATCCATTGTCTGGCCTTGTCCGCGCGCTTTAGGGCTGCTCATAAAGTTTTCCGTATCCAGATAGTCCGCATCGACCAGGCAGGAATACAACATCCGGGTATAAAATGCCTGTGTAAAACGATTTTCCTTCATCATTTCCGGCTGGGGCGGTATGGACGGCAGTTTAATCTCATTCGTCCATTGGGTATAGGGTTCAACGCTCTTTTTCAATCGCCCAAACATTGTCGCATCCTGCGCGGTATCGCTTCGGCCTCCTCCATCCGGCAGGCCGCTATGGTGTCCCGCAATAGCAAAAGCCAGTGGGATTTGACCATATCGGGCAGCCACCTGTGCACCAGCCGTTGAGTGATCCACTTTCTCTCCACCTTGCAGGCGCTTTTGAAACTTTGTACTATATTTACCAATATCATGCAGTAATCCAAGCCAAGTTCCCTGTTGCTGGGCATCAAAGGCTGCTGCAAATTGCCCACATAGGACTGCCGTTCCCTGCAAATGGTCCGCTACCGTTTGGACGCGGGTTCCGTCTTCACTGATATGAGCCAGCATCTTTTTCTCCTGGTGCATAATCAAACTCCCTTCCGTCTTGCTTTTCTCTATTATAGCAGATCACTCATCCCATAATTCGGACTTTCACTCCAGTTCTGCAATCTTTGTCATACTATCCAAATTTATCCATGTAGAATTGTTAGCTATTCCCATTAGCCGATATTTTTGATAAAATAAGATATTATAGGGTTTATGAATTCACTTTCTTATATTACTTCTTCATCTTACCGAAAAATCATTTACGCAAGGAGTGAAAAGCCATGAAAAGGAAGTTATTCTCATTTTTCGCCAGTGTTATCACCGCAATAATACTTACCGCTTGTGCTGCAGCGCCAGAAAATAAACCTGCTTCCTCCGCTGCTCTTTCCCCGACCAGTGAAGCTGTTGCCACAGCTATACCATCCACTAGCAATGCCAACTGGAAGTTACCGCCGCAATATGATTTTGACGAGATGATTCCTCTCTTCTCCCGCGAAACCCACACTGCCGGTTACGCCGCTGCCCGAAATCTGTACGCTGTGCGCAAGGGCGAACGCTGGAGCCTGTTTAATGCTGCCAACTGTAATGCTTTTCTGGAAGATTTGTCAGAAAGCATCCCGTACCTGTATGGTGAGCACGAGCTCTCCATTGGGGTAGATGATACATACGATTACCAGAAGCTGAATGCCCTGGAAGAACAGATTAACCAGGAGCTGGTTGCCCAACAAATGCCTTTTACAACCATGCTGGGCGGGCACGGCGGGTATGGCATCCAGTGGATTTTAGGTGACAGCCAGATTTACCGTTCTGCTATTGGTGTCTATACATTTAGTGGCACGCCCATCGAACAGGTGTATGCTCCTGATTTGGTTGGCATCCAGCAAGGCATTTGGGATGATGAATATGCCGGTTATCTTGTTGACAATTCTGCACCTTTTGCCGTTGCGGATAAAAACGGTACAATTTTAACCGATTTCGACTACCAGGATGCCTGCATGGCCGGTGAATCTTTAATCGCGGTAAAGGATGCAGCCGGTAACTGGGGATATTGCGACCAAAGCGGTGCTTTAGTAATCCCCTGCATTTATCAGCCGCAGATGAGTTTGTCCATCATGAACGAAACTGTTGAATATCCTTACGCAGACTTATCCGGCATGGTAGTTGTGAAAACCCAATCCGGACAAAAGCTAGTTCTGGATGTTTACGGCAATGAGATAATTTCCGCTGGGCAATATGAAGATTTAGCCCCCGCGCGCGATGGCTGCGTATGGGCAAAACAGAATGGCCTTTGGGGCTTGCTGCAAGTACAGGATTATACCGAAAACAATGCCAACATTATTCTGCCGGATGGATGCGTTGCACCAGATGTAACGCTTAGCCGAATTGATAGCCTTTGTACCTACACCACTGCTGATCATGGGCTGGTTATGCGTAAAGGTCCCGGTACAAATTATGAAAAAATGGATAATATCCCCTACGGTACCATCGTATGGGAATGCGGCTATAGCAGCAATGTGCCTGACTGGGTTGTTGTGTATTACAGTGGGATTTATGGTTGGGTCAGTGATGAATACTTGGCTACCACTATTTATTCCACCAGTAAATAATAAATAAAAAAGCAGGTGTTCATGTAGAAACGATATCGTCCTCCACGTGAATACCTGCTTTTTATAGCTTCTTTTATTATATCTGTTCTGTGCCGCTATTTGTCTCTATATGAAATAAATAGCCGCTATATGCATTTGAATGAAGTGTTCTGTTTGTTTGCTTTTTTACCTAAAAGAATCGCGTAGGAGGCTCTCTTAACTAAAGAGCCGACCTCTCACACCACCGTGCGTACCGACCGGTACATGACGGTTCAACCGTATAAGTGCAAGGACTCGTAGTAGCGCCTGAGGATACTAAAATATCCTGCTTCTGCGAGTCTTTCGTTTGCAATGGAACCTTTTAATACAGGACTACCGGCGATACGCCAATAACCCAGTCTGGAATTGCCCCACTGGTACTATTCCAAAATTCTTCGTTTGAGTTTCATTACTCATCGATATAATCTTTATCGAACCACTCGCCTAGCGAGTGGTTTTAGACATACAAAAAAGCACCTTAGCTTACGCTATGGTGCTCTTCCTGGTGACCCGTGCGGGAATCGAACCCACGTTAACGGCGTGAGAGGCCGCTGTCTTAACCGCTTGACCAACGGGCCATAATAAAAAAGAGAAGCCGGCATCTACCTATTTTCACAGGCCGTTTCCAGCCAACTATCTTCGGCACAAGTGAGCTTAACTTCTGTGTTCGGAATGGGAACAGGTGGTTCCTCACCGTCATCGACACCGGCCATTCCTGACCTTCGTCAGCTTCTCTTTTTCTGAAGGCATATACCTTCAAAACTGAATATCGAACTGCTTTCAGCAAATGAAGTATCAATCGAAAATGGGGTCAAGCCCTCGACCTATTAGTACACGCTTGCTCAATGACTCACGCCACTTACACATTGTGCCTATCAACCTTGTAGTCTTCAAGGGGTCTTACCTGATTATCTCAGTGGGATATCTTATCTTAAGGCCGGCTTCACGCTTAGATGCTTTCAGCGTTTATCCGATCCGAACATAGCTGCCCAGCTGTGCCACTGGCGTGACAACTGGTGCACCAGAGGTTCGTCCATCCCGGTCCTCTCGTACTAGGGACAGCGCCTTTCAAATATCCTGCGCCCACGACAGATAGGGACCGAACTGTCTCACGACGTTCTGA
>ERZ773241.1714-NODE-1714-length-19929-cov-9.644410_pt1 | contig 19929 bp, 25 predicted proteins | sample MGYA00580989_ERZ773241 | MGnify/ENA primary metagenome ERZ773241 (study PRJEB29015, sample SAMEA2737804) | human gut metagenome | biome: human gut; feature: human-associated habitat; material: faeces | place: China | collected 2012 ... | reverse complement strand
GAAACCGGACTATCTCACCCTGTGCTCCATAGCCGCCCAGAAGGCCGGGACGAGCTACGGCAAGTACATGGCAATGCACGGATACCACCCACCAATTCAGGCCGATGTGGAGGGCGTGGAAGCCCAGCAGGGAATTTCTAAAATCTGCCCACAGTGCGGGAAGGAATTCACGCAGGGCAAGATCAAGCAGAAAATCTATTGCAGCTTGGAGTGCCAGAAAGCCCACGTCCAAAGAGCCGCTCAAAGGAGATACCGCGATAGAAAAAATAAGGAATTGGAGGTACGTGAATAATGGCAGAACAGGATTTCAAATTTGATGATGCGTTGCTCATGAAGACTGCACGCGAGATGCTTGCAAAAAAATTGGCCGAAACAGTGAAAGAGGTCGCCAAGTCCGGGGAATGGGAGATCCCCACAGTAGAGCAGGAAGAATCTGACCCGGAAAAGATTCTCCGGAGGATGTTTGCAAAATACGCCTACGGCAACGTCCCGGAGTGGTTCGCCTCTGCGGTATCTGCGACGTCCTATGTGCTGTCTGTGGACAAGGGAAAGGGGGTTGAGTGTATTTCCGCCTTGCACACGGCAGCGGAACGGGCACCGGCTGAAATTCGGATGACGGCGCAGACAAAACTGCTTAGGATATGCCAAGAAACCGGGATGCCCGGCGGGATTGGGAGCCTGCCTGTTCTCTAGGGGGGCAACATGGAGTACAAGGATAGCAGGAAGTACTGCGTCGGGTGCCGGTATTTCTTCGGATACTACGAAGGCAGCCGGTGCTGCAATTACATATTCGTCCGCGGGGAAAAGCGGCCTTGCCCGCCTGGGAAGAATTGCATCGAAAGGAGGGAGAAAACGAAAAACAGGAGACGGAATTTAATATTATAGCTTTATCCCTGTATAGTATATATTAAATATAATCTTATATCTTGTGTGTGTCGTGTATATCTATACAGGGATTTAATAAGATATGCAAGGAGGAACGGAATGAACTGGAAGTATGAGGCCATTGAAAAGCTAAAGGAGTACAGTGCGAAGAAACAGTCCCTGAAAAGCATTCCCGAAGAAATGGCGCGGTTGGAATCCGCTATGCAGAGTATCCGAAGCGCCACGGCTGACGGTACGCCGGTAAGCGGCGGTGGCTCCGGCCGGGAGGACATGATGCTGTCGAATATCGTTCACCGCGAGGAATTGGCGCGGTCGCTGGAACAGGCGAGAAAATGGGTGTCGCTTGTGGATTCCGGGCTTGAAGTCCTTACAGACGATGAGCGGAAGGTGCTGGATAGATTCTACATAAAGCCCGCGAGGGGAAATGTGGACAGGCTGTGCGAAGAATTTGGGATTGAAAAATCTCAGGTTTATGCGCGAAAGGATTCGGCGCTTCACCACTTTACAATTTGCCTGTACGGATGCGCAGAAATTTGAAAAACCGGAAAAAAACCGGAAGATTTTCCAGTTTGAATGTGCTATACTGGTAAAAAAGAAAAAGCGCAAGAGGCTTGGGATTGTTCCTGAGCCTCTTTTTGCATGGCGCGGTAGATAACGAGTTGGGCGCTCTCTCCCCCACAGAAGGCCGTTTGAATCGGCCTCGCGCCTTTATAAAATATCAAAATGAAGGGTGGCGTTGAGATATGAATATCGTTCAGAAAAAGCTTAGCGAAATTGTTCCGTATGCAAAGAACGCCAAGAAGCACGATAAAAAGCAGATTGCCAATGTGGCAGAGAGCATCAAGCAGTACGGGTTCGTGCAGCCGATTGTGATTGACCGTGACGGCGTGATCGTAATCGGCCACTGCCGCGCTATGGCGGCAAAGAAGCTGGGCATGGAAGAAGTGCCGTGTGTCTGCGTGGACGATCTGACACCGGATCAGGTAAACGCTCTGCGGCTGGTGGATAACAAGAGCAACGAGAGCGACTGGGACTTTGACCAGCTGGCTGATGAGCTGCCGGAGTTGGATTTGTCGGCGTTTGACTTTGACTGGGGATTGCCTGAAATCACAGAAGAAGTTATTGAGGACGAAGCACCCGAAGTTGACGAAGATGCAGAGCCGATTGCAAAGCTGGGCGATATTTGGCAGTTAGGCAGACATAGGCTGATGTGTGGGGATAGCACCAGCATTGATGCGGTAGAAAAACTTATGGGCGGGCAAATGGCTGATATGGTGTTTACTGACCCCCCGTACGGATATAACTACCAAAGCAATATGCGGGAGAAGTCGAAGAAGTTTGATGTGCTGGAAAATGATGATAAAGTCCTCGATTTCTTCCCAAATATAAGAATTGTATGCAATGGATTTGTTTTCATTTGCACGACATGGAAAGTTCTTGACAAGTGGATACCGCTTTTTAAGAAATATCATGATTTAACAAATATGATTATTTGGGATAAAGGCGGCGGCGGAATCGGAGACCTAAAGCACACATTCTTAACTGATTATGAAGTCATCCTTTGCTCTAACAGCGGAAAAGAAATTAAGGGGAAGCGTATAGGATCTGTTTGGAATATACAAAAAGATTCTGCTAATGATTATGCTCATCCGACACAGAAACCTGTAAAACTATCAGAGTTCGCAATCAGAAATACGACAGAACGTGACGCAAATGTGCTTGACCTATTTGGAGGTTCTGGCTCGACATTGATGGCGTGTGAACAACTTGACCGGAACTGCTACATGATGGAACTTGACCCGAAATATTGCGATGTCATTATCAAGAGATGGGAAAATTTCACCGGCGAAAAGGCGGTTCTGTTAAATGACGATAGATGAAGCGCGGGCGATTATCGCAAAGACAAACAGCCCGTACTTAAAGCGGGACATGGAGAAGTTTATTAAACGCCAGCAGAGAAGGGAGGGCGCGTATGGCAAGACCAAGAAAGGAAATAGACCAGAAGCAGTTCGAGAACCTCTGCGGCCTGCAATGCACGCTTGAGGAAATCTGCGGCTGGTTTGATGTATGCTCGGACACATTGGAAACATGGTGCAAACGAACCTATAAGAGAAGTTTTTCGGAAGTTTTTGCACAAAAGCGCGGAGCGGGGAAAATTTCACTGCGGCGGAGCCAATGGCGATTGGCTGAAAAGAACGCTACAATGGCGATTTTCCTCGGAAAACAGTTTTTGGGGCAGCGCGATAACATCGACGTGACCGTAGCCGATGCAAAGGGCATTGCTCTGGACGAGCTGGAAAAGATGGTGTTGGAGGATGACGAGAGCGGAAGCGGTTCATCTTTTGAGGGATGAGCCAATCAAGATTGGATGGGCGGTAGGCTTCAAAGACTTAAACGTAAAGCTGCACAATGCATGGATGCGGGAGATGATTCGCACAAAAAGTGACAAGACTTTGCAGGCGCATCGAGGCAGCTACAAAACGACTTGCGTATCCATTGCCCTTGCTTGCTTAATCGTACTTCTTCCGAATAAAAAGATCATGTTCATGCGCAAGACGGACAGCGACGTGAAGGAAGTCATCCGGCAGGTTCAGAACATTCTTATGTCCCCGTATATGCAGGCGGTATGCGAAGTAATTCACGGTAGGCCGCTTGCGCTGACAACCGCGTCCGCTGTAGAAATCAATACCAATCTAAGCAATGATGCAAAGGGAACGGTGCAGCTCTACGGCTGCGGTATTTCCGGATCTCTGACTGGCAAGCACTTCGATATTATATTCACGGATGATATTGTCAACGTGCAGGATCGAATTTCAAAGGCCGAACGAGATCATACCAAAATCATCTATCAGGAATTGCAGAATATCAAAAATCGGGGTGGGCGCATTTTTAATACTGGCACACCATGGCACAAGGAAGACTGCTTCACGCTGATGCCGGAGGCGAAATGCTTCGATTGCTACCAGACAGGGCTTATATCCGCAGATACGCTTTCCAAGATTCGGGACAGCATGACAGCCTCTCTGTTTGCCGCGAACTATGAGCTGCGGCACATTGCGTCTGACGATATTATTTTCACAGATCCTGTTACCGGAGCTGACCCTGCCCTTGCGGAGCAGGGTATTTGCCACGTTGACGCGGCCTATGGTGGCGAGGATTACACAGCGCTCACAATTTGCCACAAAAAGGAAGGAAAATATTACGTATTTGGCAAGATGTGGAGAAAGCATGTAGATGATTGCAAAAATGATATTATCCGATATCGAAAGGATTTTAATGCTGGCGTGATCTACTGCGAAAATAACGGCGATAAAGGCTATTTGGCAAAGGATTTGCGGCGGATGGGCGAGCGGTGCGTGGAATATCACGAAAACCAGAACAAATTCGAAAAAATTTCCAGCATTTTGAAGCCGGAGTGGAAAAACGTTGTATTTGTGAACGGCACAGACAAATCTTACATCAATCAGATTTGCGACTACAACGAGGAAGCGGAACACGATGATGCGCCGGATAGTCTGGCTTGCGTCGTTAGGCGGCTATGGGGCAAAAAGGAAGCGGAACTCTGCCCTGCGGCTGCTGCGTTCTTGTAAATAGCAAATTCACATATTGGAGAAAATGCATGAAAATTTATCAAGATTTGGAAGAAGCCATTGCAAAGGGAACTACCGGGAAATTCATACGTGATGCAGTGCTGGAGCACCAGAGCAGCAAGGCGTACAAAGACGCCGCTGACGGTATGGCGTACTATAATAAGCACAATATCACCATTGAGAAATTCCAGAAGTTCCTTTTCACCTTATCCGGGAACAAAACCCCTGATATTTGGAGCAGCGACTACCGGCTTAAAACGCTAACGTTTCGGCGGCTGGTGACGCAGGAAGTGGGCTATATTTGCGCTAATGGCGTAAGCATGGACGAAAAGGAAAAGCTGGGCGCGGACTTCGACAATAAGCTGCAAACAGCGGCAAAATTGGCACTGGCGCAGGGCGTTTCCTACGGCTATTGGAATCTCGATCATCTGGAAGTGTTTTCATTCGCCGATACTCCCGGAAATCCGGGATTTGTTCCGCTGCTGGATGAAAAAACGTCGGAGCTGATGGCCGGTATTCGGTACTGGTTCCGGGAGACCGGACGAAAAACTGTTTTCCGGGCTACGCTTTACGAACTCGATGGCGTAAGCGAATGGAGCGCGGAGGGAAGCGACGACGCGCAGCCCATGGCCGAGAAACGCGCATATATCCACAAGGAGTTGAGGAACGATCTGGGCGTTGTGGATGTGTGCGACGAGAACTACACCCGCCTGCCTATTGCGGTACTGTATGGAAATGATACCCACGAAAGCGAACTCGTTGGGTTGCGCGGCTCCATCGACTGCTATGATTTTATCAAATCCGGGTTCGCCAACCAAATTGACGATACCAGCGGAATTTACTGGATTCTGCACAATACCGGTGCTATGGACGATAAGGATTTGGCACAGTTCATCCAGAGAATGAAGAGCGTAAAGGCGAATGTTGTAGATAGTTCCGATGGAACGGCGGCAGAAGCCCACACCCTTGACGTTCCTGTAGAAGCCCGAAAAACCATGCTGGATATTTTACGCCGCGACCTGTACGAGGATGCCCAGATGCTTGATGTATCGGCTCTGTCTGCAGTGGAAAAGACCACCACGGAAATTGAGGCGGCCTATCAGACCCAGGACAACAAATGTGCGGATTTTGAATACTTTTTGATCGATTTTGTGCAGCAGATCGCGGAGCTGGCGGGAATCACCGACGCGGAACCGGCGTTTACCTGGAACAAGATTATCAATCAGGCGGAGGTCACGAACATGGTGCTTTCGGCGGCTGCGTTCCTTGATGATGAAACGGTTCTGCGGCATTTGCCCTGGCTGCTGCCGGAGGAAGTGCCGGAAATCCTGAAACGGAAAGCGGACGCTGACATAAATACGGTTTACGGCGGTGATGAGGATGGCCAGACCGAATGAAGCCGATAGAGGAACCGATAGGGCGCTTGCCGACTTGGAGCGCCGCATTAACTCCGTATATTCTAAAGCGGCTAAAGAGCTGCAAGAGGAAATAGATGCTTTTTTCAAGCACTTTGCCGATCAGGACAAGAAGATGCAGGACTTGATAGGCCAGAAGCGCAACGGTAAGGAGTGGACTGAAAAGGACTACCAACAATGGCGGCTGAACCAGATGGGGCGCGGGGCACGGTTGGAAGCGCTCCGGGACAAGCTGGCCGAACGTGCGACGGAAGCAAAAGAGGTGGCGCTTGCCTATGTGAACGACGCTACGCCTGGAGTCTACTCCCTGAATCGAAATTACACCGCTTACACCATCGAGAGCGTTCACCCGAGCGCGGATTTTACGCTTTTTGACGAGCAGACCGTAAAGCGCTTAATTGTGGAGCAACCGGACGTAATGCCATACTACCCCGAAAGGCTTGCGCTAAAGCGGGGCATTGATTTGGCTTTTGGCAAGCAGCAGATTACAGCAAGCGTTACAGGCTCCATATTGCAAGGCAGAAGCATCAAGCAGATATCCGATGATTTGCAGTCCAGAATCGTCACAATGAGCCGTGTAAGCGCCATTCGAGCGGCAAGAACGGCAGTTACCGCCGCACAGAATGCCGGGAGAATGGACAGCTACGCCGCCGCTGACGAAATGTGGGGCATTAAATCCAAGAAAAAGTGGGTAGCCACAAAGGATTTGCGCACCCGCCACGATCACGGTATGGCAGACAATCAGATTGTGGACTACGATCAGCCGTTTGATGTCGGCGGCTATAAGATGATGTTCCCCGGTGATGGATCGTTGGGAGCGCCTGGGCATGAGTTGTATAATTGCCGCTGCACGGTGGTGAATGCCACGGACGATGATCTGGAAGCAGAACCCCACATGATGCGCGTGAAGAATCCCGAAACCGGGGAATATGAGCTTGTAAAGAAAAAATCGTACAAAGAATGGTACGACGAAAAGAAAGCGCAGTATCCCCCAGAAAAATGGGCGGGCATGGTAAAAGCTGGCAAGAACTATCAGGCCGACCAACGGCAATATGCTGATTTTGTAAATGTTTTGGGAAATAAAGCCCCGAAAACGTTTGCAAAATTCCAAGATTTGAAGTATAATGATATTGATGGGTGGGAGACGCTCAAAACAACGAAACGGCAGACCGATGTTGTAAAGAATGCTGAGTGTATAACTACTCCGAAGAAATACACGGGATATTTCCTGAAAGATGGGGCAAAGCACGCCGACCAGTTCTTCGATGTTGGCTACACAGCAGATAATCCGCTTAAGCTGCGATACGATATGGCAAGGCAGTTTGATATGAGCAAAGCTGTGGAGTTCAAGGAATTGGGCGGCGGAGCAACTCAATTTAACATCTACATGGAGTTGGGAGTTACAAAGAAGCGGTCTTTTGTTACGGGGTGGATACAAGATACGCCGGATAGCAAACCGAGAATTGTAACCAGTTTTAGAAAGAATCGAGGTGGGGAAGCATGATTAAAGAATACGACCATGTAAAAGTCCTCAAGACAGGCGACACAGGAATTGTCGTCGATGTTCGTGATACTGGTGGCATTTTCTACCTTGTAGAACTGGACAAAAACAACGAACTATTGGACTGCAAGAGGGAAGAGATAGAAAAGCTTTGTAATTAGAATATGGCAAGGGCTGAAAGCACTGTGCAAAAATGCATGGTGCTTTTTCTATGCCAAAATCTTCCAACCAGATAAAAAAGAAGCGGGCTGGAATCCCTGCTTGTGGTGGATTATGCGTATGCGCCGCCACGAACCGCACAAGACCGGCTCTGGAAGAAGCAGAAAAGGAGTGGAAAATGAGCATTACCTTTGTGGATAACTCCGACGAAATACTCCGCGCACTTGGTGAAGCGTGTGAGCGCGGATTGGAACGCTGCGGAGAAAAAGCTGTAGAATATGCCAAGGATTTATGCCCCGTTGATACTGGGAATTTGCGCAACAGCATTACACATACCGTGGAGGATGGGAAGAAAGCCATTGTTGGAACGCCGACCGAATACGCCATTTACCAGGAAATGGGAACGGGCAAATACGCCGAGGGAGGCGGAGGCCGTCCCACTCCGTGGAAATACCAGGACGCGCAGGGAATCTGGCATTGGACAGCTGGCAATCGGGCGCACGCGTTTATTAAGCCGTCAATCGCCGATCATCAGGGAACGTACAAAAACATTCTAAAAGACGAACTTAGCAAAGGAGATTGATGTGGTGTGGATACCAGAAAAATAAATGTGCTTGGAGCTGAATACACGCTTTCCGTTTGTGGCGAAGATGAAGATTCGCGGCTGGCAGAATGTGATGGGTTTTGCGACGAAACCAGCAAAGAACTGGTTGTGGATAGCTATAGCAAGCACGTCGGCGACCAAACTTGTAAGAAAAACTTACAAGTTCAGATTAGAAAGAACAAGCGGCATGAGATCATTCACGCATTTCTATTTGAAAGTGGCCTTGCGGAAAACTCCGAATGGGCACAGAACGAGGAAATGGTAGATTTTTTCGCTATCCAGTTTCCCAAGCTTATAGAAGCGTTCAAAAACGCTGACGCGATTTGAGGGGCGGTACAGTACGTAGATTTTGCGTGCTGTTCGGCTTCTTTTTTGTTTATTTCGGTAAAATCCGCGAAGTATAGCGGCTTTTATATCACAGTCGTCCCCGAAGAATAGGGGCGAAGAAAGGAAGACTGAAACAATGGCATTAACTCGCAAACTTTTGAAGGGGATGGGGCTTACCGACGAACAGGTGGACACCATCATTGAAGCACACACCGATACCGTGGACGGCCTGAAAGCCGATATCGGGAGGTACAAGGCCGACGCTGAGAAACTTCCTGGCATTCAAAAGGAATTGGATGATCTGAAAAAGGAAGACGCTGACGGCGGCTACAAGGCCAAGTACGAGAAGGAAAAGAAAGACTTTCAGGATTTCAAAGACGGAGTTGCCGCTAAGGAGAGCGCCGCCGCCAAAGAAAAGGCTGCACGGGCGTATTTCCAGAGCAAGGGCATCCCCGCCGAGAGCATGGGGCTGGTAATCCGTGGAGCCAAAGCTGAAATTGATGGCCTGAAACTGGACGGCGAAAATATCAAAGATACCGCCGCACTGGATGGGCTGCTTTCCGGCGATTACAAAGGCTTGATCGGCAAGACTACCACCACCGGCACCCAAACACAGACCCCGCCTGACACCTCTGGTGGCGCAAAGAGCCGCGCTGAAATCTACAAAAAGGACGATAAAGGCCGGTATATTTTGTCCACCGCTGAGAGACAGGCCGCGCTTGCTGAAAGTATGGCAAGCGAAAACAAATAACTTTTTTGAAAGGAGCTGTACAAATGGCAGCAAAAGAAAACGTAACGATTTCCACACAGTTCACCACGTCCGCGCGAGAGGTGGACTTTGTAACCCGGTTCAACGATAACTGGGACGCACTGCGCACCATTCTGGGCATTATGCGGCCTATCCGCAAAGCCCCCGGCACGAAGTTGGTATCCTACAAGGCAGAGGTAGACGGCACTTTGCAGGGCGGTTCCACCGTAGCGGAAGGCGACGAGATTCCCTTCACCAAGATGAAGGTTTCCCCCGTCACCTATGGCGATATCGAGGTGGCCAAGTACGCAAAGAGCGTTACCATCGAGAGCGTGGCCAAATACGGCGCAGAGGTCGCCGTAGAAAAGACGGACGACGCTTTCCTGGTTGCCCTGCAAAACAAGGTTTTGGGTGACTTCTACACTTTCCTGGCTACCGGCTCTCTGGCACTGACCCCCAAGACCTGGCAGTTGGCGCTCGCACAGGCAAAGGGCAAGGTGCTTGCGAAGTTCATGGGCATGGACAAGGACGTGACCGAGGTCGTTGGTTTTGCCAACATCATGGATTTCTACGACTACCTGGGCGATAAGGAGATTACCACCCAGACTATGTTTGGCCTTACCTATGTCCAGAACTTCCTGGGCTACAACACCCTTTTCCTCCTGCCTGACAAGTACGTCGCCGCCGGTAAGGTGATTGCAACCCCCGTTGAGAACATCGACCTGTACTACGTTGACCCGAGCGACAGCGACTTTGCCAAGCTGGGGCTGAATTACACCGTGAAGGGCGAAACGAACCTGATCGGCGTACATGTCGAGGGCGACTACTCCCGGGCTACCGGCGATATGTACGCCATCATGGGCATGAAACTGTGGGCGGAGTACCTGGACGGCATCGCCGTTGCCACTGTTACCCCGGCGGGGGGTTAAGGGCGGCTCTGACAGCTGACAAAACCGCACCGGAGACCGTGGACTTTGACGGAATGACGAAAGCGCAGCTTTTGGAGTACGCCAAAGGAAACGGTATCTCCGGGGTCAGCGCCGCAATGAACAAAGCGGACATTCTGGCCGTTGTAAAGAGCCGGTAAAGGAGGGAATCACATGGGACATGCGGTAAGCCTGTATGAGCTGCTTGTGTACCTGCGTAATTTCTTCCCCGGCTTGCACTGGCAGTTTACCGGGGCGGAAATCACCGGGAACCGGATCGTTATTCCCGGCCTTGAAACAGGCGATTACTACCTGATCGAAGGAAGCCGGAGAAATAACGGGATTCACGTGTACGGTGATGCTGATTTGCGGAACGAAACTTATACCGGAATCGTTACGGAAATCTGCGTACCGCCGGAGGTGCTGGCGATTTTGGAAGAAATCAACACATGGCAGGAGAAGAACGCCGAGGCCGTACAAAGCCCGTATCAAAGCGAATCTTTCGGTGGCTACTCGTACACAAAGGCAAGCGGTTCGTCCGGCTCCGGCGAAAGCACGAGCTGGAAAACGGTGTTTGCGCCGCGCTTGCGGATATGGAGGAAGATATGAGCTTGCTTGACTACTACCTGAACAACACGTGCGCACTGATGGAAAAGAAGCGCACCCCGGATGGTGAGGGCGGCTGGACAACGGAATGGACACCGGGCGCGGAATTTGACGCGGCTATTATTCTGGATACCTCCATGCAATCCAGAATCGCGGAGAAGGAGGGCGTTACCAGCGTGTACACCATTACCACCCGCCGCGCTACTCCGCTTTCTTTCCATGATGTATTCAAGCGGCTTTCCGACGGCGCAATTTTCCGGGTGACGAGCAACGGGAGCGATAAGGAAGCGCCCACGGTCGGCACTTTGGATATGTGCCAAGTTACCGCCGAGAAATGGGAGCTGACAAAATGACGGCAACAGAAGCGCTCTACAAGTTTTTTTCCGGCTTTAATCTCCCCGCGTATCCGGATACAGCGGTACCGAGCGACACCGTAATGCCCTACCTTACCTATTCCGTCTCCGTCGGCGGGTGGGGCGATATGGCGAACTCGCTGACGGTAAAGCTGTGGTATCACACGGAGAAAGAGGCAGAGCCGAACGCCAAGGCAGAGGAAATTTCCCGCACGATAGGACGTGGAGGCATTCAGCTGCCTTGTGATACCGGCACAGTTTGGCTTATGCGCGGTGAGCCGTGGTGCATCAATTCCACATTTGAATCAGATCAATCCATCAAATTGCGGCAACTGAACGTTGCCGCAATTTTCAATACCATATAGGAGGAAATCAATGAAATTTACACAGATTCCGCAGGATACCTTTAAGGAGCTTGTGCTGAATGCCGGTGTTCTGCTTTCGGCCTTTTCACCCGATACGGCCGAAGTCGCCGACGGCACTATTATTGGCGCTACCAGCGGCGGATTGACCTTCGCGGCAACGCCCAGCTTCTCCGATTTCGGCGAGGATATCGATAACTGCCCCAAGAACACGAAGGAGTTGAAACGGCTGGAAAGCTGGGAGGTGAAGCTGAGCGGCACTTTCGTATCTGTGAACGCCACTAACGCAAAATCGATGGTGGCCGCCGCTGATGAAGCCGTCGGGAAAATCACGCCCAGAAACGATATTGCCGCCGAGGATTTCAAGGACATCTGGCTTGTGGCCGACTACTCCGATAAAAACGGCGCGAAAAAGGGCGGCTATCTGGCCATCCATATGCTGAACGGCCTTTCTACTGGCGGTTTCCAGCTGAAAACCGGCGACAAGAGCAAAGGCCAGTTCGCATTTGAGTTTACCGGGCATTATTCCATCACGGCGCAGGATACGCCGCCTTTTGAGATTTACGTAAAGGCCGGAGAGGCCGAATCTGCTACGATGTAGGAGGCTAATCATGAGAAAATTATCTCAACTTGGCACCGACGAGTGCCTGGACGTGCTGTGCGAGATCACCCCGCACATTGTGAATCTCGTTTCTGATGAGGAAATCATGAACGCCATTGGCAAGCCGGTGGACAAGAAAAACTCCACAAAAGTCGGCGTTATGCTGATTGGTGCGCAGAGGATTACCACCGTTGTTCCGTTGCTGCTGAAAACGCACCGCGCCGACATTTATGCTATTTTGTCCATCATGGGCGAAAAGAGCATTGAGGAAGTGGCCGCACAGAGTACCATGGCGACGCTTTGGCAGATTAAGGAGCTTTCCAACGATAAGGAACTGCTGAGTTTTTTCAAATCGTGGGGGCGTGGGGAGCAGAGCGAATAATCAGCGCACTGTGCGCCCTCCCCAGAGTACGGGCGAGGGCGTACCTCTCCATTCTTCCCATGGAGTTGAAAAAGCAATGCGAACGCGAAATTCTTCGGCGCTACATTACCGACGGTATCCAGATGATAACGCAAAACACGGCGGGGCGTGATGAGCGATTGTATCTATCTATCGGATACGAGGATATCATCAGCCCGAAGCCGGAGGAAAACCGGTCTGCGGAGGATATCGTGGCGGATGTGGTGAAAAATGCCGGGCTGAAACTGGTGACGAAAGGCGGTGGGCAGGATGGCGGCTAATGTATTTGAGCTGTTTGCGACGATCTCTCTGGATACAGATGAATATGAGCGTAAACTAAAGGATTCTAAAAACAAAACAAGCACATTCGCCGACGTCCTGAAAGCCAACCTTGCCAGTGGCGCGATTATCGCCGGAGTAAAGAAGCTTGCCGGGGTAGTTGCAGACGTTGGCAAAGCGGCCTATACAAGTTACGCGCAGCATGAGCAGCTCACGGACGGTATCAAAAAACTGTATGGAGATGCTGCACAGGCTGTAATTTCCAACGCAAACGGCGCGTACAAATCCGCCCAAATGTCCGCAAATTCGTACATGAGCAATATTATGGGATTCTCTGCGGCGCTGGTGGAATCTCTTAATAAAGATCAGAAAGAAGCGGCTAAAGTAGCAGATACGGCGCTCAGGGACGTTGCCGATAATGCCAACGCTTTCGGTAAATACACCGTTGAGGAACTGGCCGGAGTTTATCAAGCTTTGGCAAAAGGCCAGTACCAGACGCTGGATAATCTGATGCTTGGATTTGCCGGTACAAAAGAAGGACTTCAACAGCTGCTGGATAAGGCTAACGAGCTGAACGAGGAGCAGGGCATACATACGCAATATTCGATTGATAATTTCGCGGATATTGTGAACGCAATCCACAAAGTTCAGGAAGAAATGGGCATTGCCGGAACGGCATCAGGAGAAGCAGCAAACACCATTGAAGGATCTACTGCCATGGCAAAGGCCGCATGGGAGAACCTTGCAACTGGCATGGCTAACAGCAGCGCCGACATGGAAGGACTTACCCAGGACTTTGTGGACAGCGTATTTACAGCCGGAAAGAACATTATACCCCGTGTACAGCAAATCGTTACCGGCGTTGGAACTGCCACGGTAGAAGCTATTTCGTATCTCCGGGAAACGAATAGCGCTATTGACCTTCTCGTCACGGCGTTTGAGTTCGCGGCAACCGCCGCAACCGTTGCCGGTACTGCAATCGGGGTGAATATGGCCGGAAAGGCCATTGCAAATATCGCCACGATATTCACGGCAAATGCTTCGGCGCTTGCGTTCTTCACAGCGGAAAGCGGGAAGGCGGCGGTCGCGGAAGCCACACTGAATGGCGTATTTTCCGTCAGTGAAATAGCCGTTGGCGTACTCACCGGGAAGATTTCCCTTGCAACTGCGGCGCAGTATGCATGGAATACGGCTATAAACGCGAACCCCATTGGCTTGATTGCCGCGGCTGTAGCTGCTCTGGCGATTGGCATCGGCAAGGCAACCAAGGCGCACAAGGATTTCGTCAAAGAGTTAGCCGGAGAGCCGCAGACGGTAGAAGAAGCACGCGCAAAGGTAGAAGAGCTTGAGCAGCAGTACGAGGAAGCTTCAAAAGCCAGACTGGAAGCGTTCTCGTCGGATGCTGGTTTCAGCGGCGACACCGTCGAGATGGAGAGATTAGCCGAAGCCATAAAGCAGGCGAAGCAGAATCTTGCCGATTTGGAAGCGCAGGAGCAGGCCGCCGCCGAGGAAGCGGCAAAGCCCGCAAATGTGATAAAGGCTGCTTCTGAGGAATACGCGGCCGCCGCACAGTCCATTTTGGAGGATTACCAGAATACCTATACCACCATCTATAACGGGCTGCATGATGTTGGTTCTGCGTTTACTTCCCAAATAGAAGTTGTGAAAATGTCGTGGGATGATTTCATGGGGAATCTTACGGGTAATACAGAGGTTCTTCAGCAGATCGATGAAGATTTCGCATTCATTTCCGAAAAGGCAGACCTCGCAGGCATTAGCGTTGACGGACTTTCTCAATATCTCGCGTCCATGAGTACGGGGGAACAGGCCGGATTCCTTGCAGGGCTACGTGATGAACTAGAAGATATGTCCGGCGGCACCGAGGGGCTAAGCAAAAAACTTGCGGAGCTTATGGACAATGTTTCTGCATATGAGGCCGCAGGAACCGAAACTTCTGATGGATTGGCGTTGGCGGTGGAGAATGTAAAAAGCCGTATGCAGGAAGCCGCAGACAGCTACGTGGAAAAGGTCGGCGATCTTGACCAGGAGGCGGCGGCTACAGAGGCGGCAACCAATACCATGAGTGGTCTGGTTGCCGGTATCGACAGCAGCACCCCCGGAGTTTTGGATAAGCTGGATTCTCTTGCATCTCAAATGAAATCACGATTGACAAATAGTTTTGCCAACTACACGCTCACGATAAAGGCCAATATCAAAGGAAGTAACGTTCCCGGAGCAAAGAGCGGCCTTGATTATGTACCATACGACGATTATCTGGTACGCCTCCATAAAGGGGAAAAAGTTCTCACCGCCGAGGAAGCGCGAGCGTATAGGGCTGGAGAATCTGTGGGTGCGTCCGGCGGGGCGGACTACGACGGCGTGGGGTTTTCTGGCGGTTCGCGTGGTGTGACGATCATCCAGAATATCCAGTCCGTTGCACAAACGCCTGTTGAACTGGCCGCGGCTACAGAAGCGTATTTCACACAAGCGAGGTGGACAATTTGACGAACTTCAACAATTTAAGCAAGTTGTTCCGCTACGTGAACGAAAACGGGGATAGCGTTACCTTTGATTATGCCGGTGGATATCTTATCAACAAGCCCACGGGCATCGATACGGTAACGGTAGCCCTGTCCCAGGCGAAGGGCATTAACCAGACGGGCGCGACAATTCAGAGCAAAAACGTTCAGCCCCGGCCTGTAAATGTCAACGGGCGTCTGGTGGGAGACGGACAAGCAGCGAATAAAGAAAAGCTGCTTTCCGTCATCCGCCCCGACATTTCCGGAAAGCTATACGCGGATGATTACTATCTGAATGTTTGGCCTACGGCGACACCCAGCATTGAGGCGAAACAATGGGGCGCGCAGTTCCAGTTTTCCCTTTTGGCGGCGTATCCGTATTGGTGCAAGGACGATTCCGCAGCGGTAACGTTGTCCGGCATTCAAAAGCTATTCAAATTCCCATGGAACATTTCAAGGCCGTATCGTTTCGGCCAGCTGTTTGAGGCGAAATTTATCAATGTGGAGAATCGCGGCCAGGTTCCCGTCCCGTTTACTGCTACTCTTTCGGCAAGCGGTGATGTGGAGAACCCCAAAATCACCAACGCCGCGACGGGAAAATTTCTGCTGATAAATAAAACTATCGTCAGCGGGGAGCGGCTGATTGTAGAGATTACGCACGATCGGACAACTGTAACGTCATCCGTTGACGGAGACTGCCGGGGCGCGTTGAGCCTGAAAAGCACTTTGTTTCAGCTGGAAGTTGGGAACAATGTGTTGAAGCCGGAAGCGACAAGCGGGCTTGCGAATTTGCAGGTGGATATTGATTTCGCAACGGAGATCGTGGGGATTTCGCTATGAGCTTTGAAATCTATAAAGAGGACTTTTCCACCCGGTACGAAATCCGGCACGCAATCAGTGTTATCATGAATATTTACTACAACGATATCGGAAAGCTGATACTGGTTGCGCCGGTAAGCGACTACAATATTAACGTGTTGAAAGTCGGCAATCTCCTGTATGATACGAGCAGAAACGTAACATTTGTGATAGAAAACACAAAGATTGACACGACCACGAACCGCATAACTGCGAATGGATACACCGCAAACTGGCTTTTGAATAAGCGCATCATTGCATCGGAATATCACATGACAACTATCGAGACGGGCGTGTACAAGCTGATAAGCGATAATCTCCGGGGAATGACAAGGGTTCAAGTTGCACAGGCAACCGGGATGACCGATAAAACGGACAATGTTTTCATGGGCGGGAATTTGCTGGATGAAATCATCCCGTTTCTTGAAGAAAAAGGCATAGGCCACACAATGGAGTGGAATCCCGACGATATGACGCACACTTTCCGCCTCTACAAGGGGCGCGACCTGACGGCTGGCATTCACGCCATTGTCTTTTCGGAGGAACAGGGAAGTGCAAAAGACCTTGTAATTAACGACGACGATTCAACCCTTTGCAATGTGGCCTATGTGCAAGGAAGCCTTAGCGGCACAGACAATACTTTTATTGAGATTGTTGGCGATATCACCGGGGACAATCGCCGGGAAGTGTGGTTCAAGACAGCCGTTCGGCAGGAAAATGACGAATCTGCGGCTGATTGCAAAGCCCGTGCGCGTGCTTATGGACAGATGGAGCTGGGAAAGCGAATCCGGCGAAAGTCATTTTCCGTATCCATCGACCCGGAAGACCTGGGCAAGTATTACGCTCTGGGGGACATTGTATCGTGCGTATCTGCCCGGTTTGGGGTATCGTTCAGCGCCCGGATTACGGGCATTAAGTACACCTTGGACAGCAACAAAGCCCGGACAGAAGTTATCCTGGGCGACCCTATTCTTACAGCATTGGGGGCAATGAAATTAAATGGCTAATATCAAAAGTTTCCCGAATAACCAAGATACATACATAGGCGCAGAAGACGTTATGCGCTGGCACCATGGCCGCACATCTGGCGTTTTTGCTGCTGGCAGCAATGCCTCCGTGCAGGCGCTTTCCACGCCGGGAATGGCGGTGGAAGTCTCGGACGGCACCGGATGGATGGCAAATTCCGGAAGGAACGGCATTGTTTGGTGGATTGATAATGAATCCGTTGACGGCGCCAAATTGCACCTTCCCGTTGACGCGGCAGACGGCGTTTTGAACCGTATCGATCGCGTAATTGTGGAGTGGAAAACCACAAACTATGTGGACTATCCGGAAGTGAAAATCTTGAAAGGCGCAAAATCTGGGAAGGCAGCAGCCCCGGCGCTGACAAACAACAGCACAATCCGGCAGATCAGCCTTGCGCGGATTTCCGTTGCAGCCGGTACAACCGCTATCACCGCTTCCATGATTACGGATGAGCGGCTTGACGCTTCGGTGTGCGGGCTGGTGACGGAAAAGGTGGGCATTGATACCAGCACAATGCAAAGTCAGTTTTCCACACTTTTGCAGGAAACGCAGGCACAAGTAAAAGATGTGCTTGATGATACCACGGCACAAGCCACATCGGTTCTGGATTCCATCAACCGGGAGCTGGCAGACCTGGAAGCCGGTACGGCGGTGGAGCTGAAAAAGCTCCTGTTCACGAACATCGGCGTGCCGGTATCCGCGTTTGTGGCTGATTCTACATATCAGGATTATCCATTCCGCGCGGCAATCGCGCTGACGGGGGTGCTGGATACCATGATTCCGGAGGTGGTTCTTGCTGTGGCAGACGCAATTGACGGCAATTTTGCCCCTGTTGCAGCTACCTATAACGGCGGCGTGTATCTGTATGCCGCAAGTGCCCCGGAATCGGCAATTACAGTTCCCACCATTATTTGCTGGAAAGGCGGTGTAAGCGCATGATTGGCAGAGTTAATACCGGGGGCGGCTCTGGCTGCATATTGACTATAACCGCCGTTGCCAGTGAGACCGTAACAATCTCCAAAAATGGTAAGTCTAAGAGCAAAACCGCGGACTCCAAGGGCGTTGCGGTATTCAGGGGGCTTGATACTGGTAAGTGGACAATCACCATTGTCAGAGGTGGTGTTCCGATTACAAGAGTTGTGGCTGTTACTGCAGATTACAGCGTTGCAATTCCGCTGTTTGCAGCCACCATCAACATCACCTATCCTTCCGGTTCGACATGCACTTGCTCTGACGGCACAACGACTCTATCCGCTCCTGATACCAGTGGTACATGGGCTTGCATCGTACCGAATGCCGGAACTTGGACTGCAGCTGCTACAGATGGGGTAGAAAACACCAGTGAATCTGTATCTATAACTACAGATGGTCAAACTGTGGCTGTGGAGCTGAGTTACTATACCTACCTATTCAAGCCGAATACAGATACTACCAATGTGACTGGTGGTTGGCAATTAAACAGCAAGGGTTCACTAGACAGTGCAGGGGATCAACTAGTAGCTACATTTACGAACGCCTACAATCATAGCTCCGCCTTTAACGTGGCAACCATCAATAAAATTGATTTTACGGAATTCACTACGTTGGTGGCTACATGTAAAGCTGCGGATAAGAGCAACGCAGCGCCTAGATCCGCCACCTTCGCAGTAGCCAGCACTCAGGCCGGGTTTAATGCCGCTGGTACAGCGTCTACTAAGGTTGCATCCACTACTTTTAGCAATAGCACAACTACCGTTACAATAGACGTATCTGGAATATCTGGATCGTACTACGTAACATTTGTTGTGGATTTGTCCAATTACAACACGGGAACGCTTACTGTAGATGAAGTTAAATTGATGAAATAGGAGGCGTGGACTGTGAAAAAAATCTATCTTGATTCCGATTTCAAATGCCACATTTCCGTTGCCGATGGACGAACGCAGATTGAAACGGACGCCTTTGACGGTAAGTGCGACGCTTACATTGAGGGCTACCGCTTCATCCCGGCGGGTCATACGTGGGCACGCGCTGATGGTGTGGTGTTTACTGGTGAGATGATTGCCCCGTGGAAACCCTGGGATGAACTTGACGCCGCTCAGCGGGAGTATGAGCGGGAGCAGTACCAAACGACTGTTGCCCAGAACACTGAATATGAGTCTGCGTTGTCAGAAATAGAAACTGCTCTGGGGGTGAATAATGCATGATGACCATCGAAGAGCGTAAAAACGCTATCCTTGCAAAAATCGCGGAAATAAAAGCCAGCGGTGGCGAGGAACAGTTGAAAGAGCTGGATGAAGCCTACAAGAAGGGGGTTGACAGTCTGTGACACAAGAGGAAAGAAAAAGCATCATGTATGCCCAGGGGCGTGCGAATGCGCTTGCCTTGCAGGAGAAAGCCCCGGACATGACAGGCACCGAACTGAACGCGGCGGATAGTGATATTCCCAGTTTTAAGGCCGCTGTCGCAAACAAAAACATGTTGGAGCGCAAGGCAGGGTTTGTGTGCCAGTCGTCTGCTGGCCGTGTGGTGCGGCTTGTGCAGCCCTATGACAGCACTATCTACACCCAGGAGCCGGAGGAACTTCCCGCACAGTGGGGGTTTGCTTGGAGCACAGACCCAGCGAAAGCGTTGCCGTTCGTCGCCATGGCTACCAGCCCCTACAATAAGGGCGACTGCTGCACGGAGGGCGGCAAAGTGTATCGCTCCAAGTTGGCCAATAATGTATGGTCTCCTTCCGCATACCCCAAGGGCTGGGAAGAGGTGAACGTATGACGGTAAAGCAAATTCA